>APMI01023418.1_pt1 | contig 21355 bp, 18 predicted proteins | sample 667938 | NCBI WGS metagenome assembly APMI01 (sample SAMN01084076, study PRJNA167559) | wastewater metagenome | biome: Wastewater | place: Denmark: Ejby Moelle, Odense | collected 2011-11-28
TTCTAATTCCGGTTTTAAATATTGCCCGGTGTGACTGTTTTTTATCGCGGCTATTTTTTCAGGGGTGCCTTCGCCTACTACCTTACCGCCTCCTGAGCCACCTTCGGGCCCCATATCTATAATATAGTCTGCAACTTTTATTACGTCCATGTTGTGCTCTATTACCAGCACAGTATTACCACGGTCGGCAAGCTTGTTGAGCACCGCAAGAAGGTGCTTTATGTCTTCAAAGTGCAAACCGGTTGTAGGCTCATCAAGGATATAAATGGTTTGCCCGGTGTCTTTTTTAGAAAGCTCAGTTGCCAGTTTTACACGTTGTGCTTCACCCCCGCTAAGTGTCACGGCGCTTTGTCCTAATGTCACATAGCCAAGGCCAACATCCTGCAGCGTTTTTATTTTACGATGCAGGAAGTGAATGTTGTTGAAGAAAGCCACGGCCTCATCCACGGTCATATCCAGCACATCGGCTATCGACTTGCCCTTGAAACGGATCTCCAGCGTTTCGCGATTATAGCGGCGACCATTACATTTTTCGCAGGGCACATATACATCGGGCAGGAAATTCATTTCTATTACGCGCATACCACCTCCGCGACATTCTTCGCAGCGGCCACCCTTTACATTGAAGGAGAATCTGCCGGCGTTATACCCCCTTATTTTAGCTTCCGGTACTTGTGCAAAAAGCTGGCGTATCTCGTTGAAGAAACCGCAATAAGTGGCAGGGTTACTGCGTGGTGTGCGGCCTATGGGACTCTGGTCTATTTCTATTACTTTGTCCACGTGTTCAAGGCCCTCTATGCTTTTATAGGGCATGGGTGTTTGCTTGAAGTTGTGGTAACAGTGTTTCCCTAATAATGGATAAAGTGTGTCGTTTATTAATGTGCTCTTACCACTGCCTGATACACCTGTTACACATATGAACGTACCAAGAGGCAATTCGATACTTACGTTTTTCAGGTTGTGGCCGGTAGCGCCCTTCAATACTATTTTTTTGTCAATGCCTTTGCGTCTTTCTTGGGGCACTTCAATTTTCAGCTCATGGTTCAGGTAACCTGCGGTCGTCGTTTTACTTTTCAGTACGTCTGCAGGCGTGCCTTCGCTTACTATCCTGCCACCATGCACGCCTGCCAAAGGGCCAATGTCTATAAGATGATCGGCAGCAAGCATGATGTCCTTGTCATGCTCTACAACAAGTACTGAGTTGCCGCCATCGCGCAAACTCTTTAATGCTTTTATTAACCTGTGGTTGTCGCGCTGGTGCAGGCCTATGCTTGGCTCATCCAGTATATATGTGATGCCTGTGAGCTGAGAGCCTATTTGAGTTGCCAGCCTGATGCGTTGTGATTCACCACCGCTTAGCGAACGGGTAGGGCGGCCAAGCGCTAAATAATGCAAACCTACATCGAGCAGGAAGTGCAGGCGGTCGCGTATTTCTTTCAGTACATCCTTAGCTATCTGGTTTTGTTTGCTGCTCAGCCTGTCCTCAATGCCGGTAAACCAATCCATCAGTTCCTGCAAAGATTTATCGGAGAGCTGTGCGATGTTATGGTTGTCCACTTTAAACCAGAGGCTTTCCTTTCTCAACCTTGCTCCATTACATTCAGGACAGGTGGTTAACTGCATATAGGCTTCCGCCCAATCGCGTATCGCTTCTGACGTGGTTTCATTGAACCAGCGCAGCAGCATATTTACGATGCCTTCATAGCTATGTTGTGCTACCTGCTCATGGTATGCTTCGGCTTCGTCGCTCACATAAGTAATGACACCTTCTTCATTGCCGTATAGCAAAATGTTCAGCTGTTTTTCCGGTATATCTTTTATGGGAGTAGTGAGCGATATTTTATTTTTCTTCGCCAGGATGGTAGCCTGTTGGAAGGTCCATGAATCGCGCTCGGAACCTAACGGGGCTATGCCTCCGTCGTTTATGCTTTTTGTTTTGTCGGGCATCACTTCTTTCATGTTCACCAGGTATACGCTGCCCAGCCCCTTGCATTTAGGGCAATAGCCATAAGGTGAGTTGAAAGAAAATGTATTGGGCGATGGCTCTTCATATGATATGCCCGTATCGGCACACATCAATTGCTTGCTGTATTGCGAATAGGTATTCTTGTCCACATCAAGTACGAACAAAAGTTCCTTACCCATTTGCAAAGACTTCTGTATGCTTTGGCTAAGGCGTGCTTGCGCGTCGCCTTGCACCACCAGCCTGTCCACCACCAACTCTATATCATGAATCTTATAGCGGTCCAATTGCATGCGCTCTTTTAGATCCATTATCTCGCCATCCACGCGCACCTTCAGGTAACCCTGCTTGCGTAGTTGCTCGAAGAGCTCGCGATAATGTCCTTTGCGCCCGCGTACTATTGGTGCGAGCAGTGCAATTTTCCTTCCGTTAAAGTGTTCCCGTACATGTGCAACGATCTCATCCTCGCTGAACTTGGACATTTTCCTGCCTGTATTATATGAATATGCATCAGACGCCCTTGCATATAGCAGGCGCATGAAATCATATACTTCGGTTACAGTGCCTACCGTTGAACGCGGATTGCGGTTAGTAGTTTTTTGTTCTATCGAGATAACGGGGGAGAGCCCGGTTATCTTATCCACATCAGGACGGTCGAGGTCGCCCATGAACTGGCGTGCGTATGCAGCAAAGCTCTCCATATAGCGGCGCTGACCCTCGGCAAAAATAGTATCGAAGGCAAGCGAAGATTTTCCGCTGCCGCTAATGCCTGTTATTACTACGAGTTGATTTTTGGGGATATTTACGTCAATGTTCTTCAGGTTATGCACCCTTGCGCCTTGTATCTCTATATATCCTTTGTTCTCTGTTGATGGTTCCCGTTTAGCCATAAATTACCTTCCTGCAAATTAACCAATCAAAATAAAGGGAAACTGATTGTGCTATTGTTATTTTATATAATGCTATCTAGAAGTAAGGAATTAATGTTTTCTATCTATAACATAAGCCACCAATTCTTCCATTGCTCTGCGTGCGGGAGTATCGGGGTACTTGTATAACAGTTCTAATCCTTCCTGCTGGTATTCTTTCATTTTCTGCTGTGCATATTCTATACCGCCTGTTTGTTTCACAATTTCTATCACCTCGTTAACCTGTTGACGGTCTGTATTTTTATTTTTTACAATATATATTATTTTCTTTTTTATCGACTTGTCCACTTTTTGAAGGGTATATATTAATGGTAAGGTCATTTTCCGCTCTTTTATGTCTATGCCGGTCGGTTTCCCCACATTTGCCTGGCCATAGTCGAACAGGTCATCTTTTATTTGGAAGGCTATGCCTATTTTTTCCCCAAATAGCCTGAAGGCATCAGATTGATCCTCGCTGTCATTTGCGGAGAAAGCCCCGGCTGCACAAGCTGCTGACAACAAGGATGCTGTTTTAGCTTTAATTATTTCAAAATATATATCTTCTTTAATATCAAGTTTTCTGGCTTTCTCCATCTGCAATAGCTCTCCCTCGCTTATTTCTTTCACTGCCCTTGAAGTTATTTGTAATATGGGGAAATCCTTATGCTCCACAGATAGTAGCAAACCCTTTGCCAGCAAGTAATCTCCTACTAAAACCGCGATCTTATTTTTCCATAATGCGTTTATTGAGAAAAAATTTCTACGAATCATAGCATTGTCTACCACATCATCGTGCACCAGGGTGGCCGTGTGGAGTAATTCTATAAGCGATGCAGCCCGGTAAGTCTTTTCATTTATGCCGCCGGCAATTTTGGCAGAAAGCAGCACGAACATGGGTCTCATTTGTTTGCCCTTTCGCTTAATAATAAAACGCATAACCCTGTCTAATAAAGGATTTGAGCCCTTTACGTTATCTGAGAATTTTTTCTCAAATGTGTTCAATTCTGCGCCTATTACCTGTTTTACCAGCTCCATTTATGGTATCGCCTGCTATAAAGATTGCAAAAGTCGGGTATGTATTTGACTAGAGAAAGTATTTTTTTGGCATAGTCCTTGCCATTTGTAAAAAAGTTGTTAATGAAACATTTTTATTTTTTATTCTTTGTTTTTTTAAAAGTGTACTATACCTTTGTTCCGAATTTCCATATTACCCAAAATTAAGTTTAACCAGAATCTTTTAAATAGTTTAACCAGAATCTTTAAATAAACAAATCTGTTATGGTCAACAAAAAGTACCTATTGCTAGCCGGATTATGTTGCGCATTTGCAACTCAACCCGTGTTCGCACAAGAAAGTCAGTCACAACCTACGGGCAGTGCCCAGTGGGCAGGCCGTGATATGACGTATCGTGGTCAGAACTACGATGTTATGGACTCCAATTATGTTCCAAAGTACCGCATGGACCAGCACCGCAAGTTCATGAATCACCAGTACTTCTTCCCCGCAAAGCCTCGCAACATGTGGGAAATAGGTTTCGGTGGCGGCCTTTATAATGTTATTGGCGACGTCCCCAGCCTCATGTTATGGCAGGGTGGCGGCTACGGATTTGACGTACACGTGCGCAAAGCATGGGGTTATGTAATATCTACCCGCCTGGAATATAACTATGGCGTTGGTAAAGGACAGGCATGGCAGCAATCTGAAAACTACAGGTGGAATCCGGCTTGGAATGGTGCAGAGATCGCATCTTACCAATTTGCAGGAAATGCTACAGGTGCCACTGTAGAACCTGTGTTTTATAACTACAAAATGACATCGCACCAGGTGAACCTGGACCTTATAGCAACTGCCAACAATATACGTTTCCACAAGGCACGTACAGGCATGAGCGTATATGGTTTCTTAGGTCTTGGCGCGTTGATGTATCATACAATGATCAATGCTGCTGATGCAACTGATCAGCCATATAACTTCTCTGATATCATAGGTAACACACCGCAGATATATGAGAACCGTAAGGACATACGTAGCAAGCTGAAAACTGCTATGGATAAAACTTACGAGTCTGAAGCTGAAAACGAGAACGGCAGGCGTTATAGCGGTAAGAACGGTGGCTATACTAAGAAATTCACACCAAGTTTAGGTGTTGGTATGGCATTCCGCCTGAGCAAGCGCGTAAATCTTGCTATTGAGGACCGCTTGTCTATTCCATGGGATGATGATCTGTTGGACGGACAGCGTTGGGCTGAGCAGGTATATGGCTCACCGGTGCAGACTCAGAACAATGATATGATCAACTACCTTTCTCTTAACCTGAACTTTAACATAGGTAATAAGAAGAAAGCGATCGAGCCACTTTACTGGATCAACCCACTTGACTACGCTTACAGCGAACTTAACTCACCACGCCACATGCTGCTGCCTGATCCGGTACTGCCTGATGCTGATGGTGATGGTATCACTGATCAGTTCGACAAGTGTCCTGGTACTCCTGCAGGTGTTGCAGTTGACAGCCATGGTTGCCCAATGGATACAGATGGTGATGGTGTTCCTGATTTCCGTGATAAACAACTGATCACTCCAACTGAGTGCCAGCCTGTTGATGCTGATGGTGTTGGTAAGTGCCCTTGCCCAGAAGGTTGCGGTACTGCTGCTCCTACTTGCGGTAACATTGGTTCAGGTGCTATCTCTTTCGATATGAATTCATCGAAGATCCGCCCAACAATGCAGATACAGCTTGCTACTATGGCAGCTCAGATGCAGGCTAACCCAACTTGTAAAGTAGTAATTACAGGTGCAGGTAACGGCAGCAAACTGCAGCAGCAGCGCTCATGGGATCGTGTAAATGCGATCATCGAATACATGAGTGAAAAACATGGTATCGATCGTAACCGTTTCATATTCCAATACGGTCAGCCAGGTGATGCTAACTCAGTTATGTATCGTTCTGCAATGAGCGGCGAAGAAGGACCTGCTAATGTAGCTCCTCCATTCCCGAACCTGAGGAAAGATTAATGCGATAAGCAAATTAAAATAGTAAATAGTCCCGCTGAAAAGCGGGACTATTTTTTTGTTCAGTTATACCGGGGATTATTTCAGTCGGGTATGTGCTGATCGAATGCCGATCCTTTAAACTTTGTGGTATTTAATAAGGCCCTCCAGGGGGCTTTTCTCTATTTTGCCCAGTTCCAGTTCATACTGCCCGCACAATGCTTCTATCACGTCCCTGAATTCGTATGCCACCGAGCCGGTGAAGTTCACGGGCAGCTTCCAGCTTTGGCGGTATTTTATTACCTGGTGATGGAAAAAATCATCAATGCAGTCCTCTAAAATATTCTCCACCATAAAATGCCCTCTATTCTCCTTCAGCAGTTGCACAAAAGTGGCAAGGTAACGATTGGGGAATGGCTCGCGATACAGCTTATGCAATATTTGTGAAACATCACTGCCAAAATGCTGTTCAAATGCCATTTTAAGTTCTGTATCAAAGGTATTGTAGGCGTAGTATTGCAGCACGCGTTTGCCCAGGTAATTGCCGCTGCCTTCGTCACCAAGAATATAGCCCAGGGATACCTGTTTGTCCTTGATCTTTTCACCGTTGTAGTAGCCGGAGTTACTGCCGGTACCTAATATGCATATTATCCCTTTTTTGTTGCCGCAGAGTCCCCGCCCGGCTGCTACAAGGTCGCTCTCCACCTCTATCTGTTTGATGCCAAAATATTTCTTCAGCACATCTCTTACTTCTTTTTGCCTGGCGGTATTTCCGAGTCCCGCACCATAAAAGGATACTGCCGTGGGTTTGTGTTTTGTAAGCCATTTGGTCAATTCCTTATCCAACACGGCCTGCATTTCTTCCTTGCTCTGCAGGTAAGGATTAATGCCGGCGGTTTTGTGCTTTACCGGTTTTGCTCCTTTTTTCAGAAGGCACCAATCGGTTTTCGTGGAGCCACTTTCGGCGATAAGTAATGACATGTGGATGATTTAATGACACAAATTTGCACAGGTAATATAGAATTTCCTAATCCTGCCGTTTAAATCATGCGCCTTTATTTAATGTTTTTATGCAGGGCATGTTTTTTATAGGTTTATGTTTCTTGTTTATTATTATGTAACATATTTGCAAGTACCTTTGCACTCCAAATCAGGTCATGGGCGAACACAGAATGGGTAGGTTTAGGGTCTGGACACCGCTACTTTTTTCTTTTATTTTAATAGTTGGGATGGTGCTGGGTTTCAACCTGCGTGATACCTTGCGCAATAAGCGCGATATAGACGCCATCATACAGCGTAATGACCGCCTCGAAGAGATCATAGACCTTATTAATGCTAAGTACGTAGATAGTGTGGATGGTAATGTGCTGTATAGCGACGCCATTTCCGGTATCCTTAGCCACCTCGACCCGCATACCGTTTACATACCCGCCGACAAGCTGGACGAAGTGAATGAAGACCTGGAAGGTGGGTTTTTTGGCATAGGGGTTGAGTTTTCCATAATTCGTGATACTATACAAGTGACGTCGGTAATAGAGAACGGCCCTGCTGAACATGCAGGGGTGGAGATAGGGGACCAGTTGGTAAAGGTTAATGACAGTACTGTAGCGGGCCGGCAGGTAACATCGGCCAGGATAATGAAGCTTTTGAAAGGCAAGCAGCATTCGCGTGTATATGTCACCCTGAGGCAACCCCTTACAGGGCGTATAAAACAAATACCTATTGAGCGCGATGTAGTTCCGGTATTCAGTGTAGAAGCGGGAATAATGCTGGACAGCATAACTGGTTTTATCAAAATAAATCGTTTCAGTGCTACCACATATGAGGAGTTTGCTAAAGCGCTTAAAAAACTCAAAGCACAGGGATTAAAACAACTGGTGCTTGACCTGCGCGATAACCCCGGCGGCTACCTGGATGATGCTACGAATATAGCTGATGAATTCCTGGACGATGAAAAACTGATCGTCTACACGAAAGGAAGACATACCCAGCGGGTTGATTACAACGCCGACCGTGATGGCATGTTTGAGAAAGGAAAGCTTGCAATACTGGTTGATGAAAGCTCGGCCTCGGCAAGTGAGATTCTTGCGGGCGCTATACAAGATTGGGACCGGGGTATAATTGTGGGCAGGCGCACCTTTGGCAAAGGCCTGGTGCAGGAGCAATATGAAATGGAAGATGGTGCTGCATTGCGCTTGACCATTGCACATTACTATACCCCTTCGGGACGCAGTATACAGCGTTCATTTGCCAAGGGTAAGGAGGCATACGAAGCAGACTTCACAAAGCGATTTGAAAATGGCGAGCTTACCGGTACGGATTCATTTGCATCAGCCGATACTACCCATTATTACACTGCTAAGCACAGGCTTGTTTATGGAGGTGGCGGTATCCACCCGGATGTTTATGTGGCATATGATACTGCACGACTTTCGGCCACCTTCCTGAATATGATATACAGCGAAGAACTGAAAAACACGCTCTGGGATTACTTTATAAGGCATAGGGATGTACTGAAGTTCCGCAACGTGCGGGCTTATGATAAGGAGTTTGCCGGGGAGGATGACATCGTAGCCGCGTATATGGCGGCACTAAGTGAGAGCAGCAGGCTTATAGCAAAAAGGATATTACAGGAACCCGAACATAATGCATACTTCCGCTTGCAGCTAAGAGCACAGCTTGCGCGTCTCCTGTTTCACGATAACGGTTACTACTACATTAACACCCAAAAAGACAATGTAGTACAGCGTGCCATACAAACGCTGGACAATAACAACAATTACCTAAAGATCATAGGCGGGTAATCTATCCAACCAAAGAATACTTTCAATATTATTTCCATCGGCACAAAAGGTTTGTCTGCCATTACTTAACACCCAGTACCTGCATTGAACACTCCGTTGGTAATTGAGCAATTGGTGCAGGGTTTTCTCTGTGATATCTACTTCCGGTGCTTTACATTCTATGAGCATCCATGGTTTATGTTCCCGATCGTAAACGACAATGTCAAACCGCTTGGCCATATCGCCCACCATTATTTTTTTCTCGGCGGCTATCATGCCCATGGGGTATTGCATTACACCGGTCAAATAATACAACAAATACTGGCGTACGTGTTCTTCAGGAGTTAACACGAACCATGCCTTACGCACAGGGTCGAACACATAAGCTGTGTCGCCTTCGTGTTTTAATTTCAGTTCTATGCCGGTAAAATCAAGCCCTATCATATGCCTGCTCAAAAGTAAAGCGGAAAAAATTGAAAAGATAAAATGAATATAACATAAGATTAAACCTTGTATTACCGCGATAATTTTGAATTTGCTATCTTTGTATATGAAAACCAGGCAAGATATAGTGGAGAATTGGCTGCCCCGGTACACAGGGCAGGAACTCAAAGACTTTGGTAAATACATCCTCCTTTCCAATTTCAGCAATTATGTAAACTTATTTGCAGCACAGCATAAGGTGGAGGTCATAGGCCTCGACAAGCCCTGGCAATGTGCTACTGCCGATGGCATTACCATTATTAATTTTGGTATGGGCAGCCCCAGTGCAGCTACAATGCTGGACCTGCTCTCGGCCATAAACCCCAAAGCGGTATTGTTCCTGGGCAAGTGCGGTGGCCTTAAAAAGAAAAATAAAGTAGGCGACCTGATACTGCCTATAGCTGCCATACGCGGCGATGGTACAAGCAACGATTACTTTCCACCGGAGGTGCCTGCGCTTCCATCATTTGCCTTGCAAAAAGCCATCTCCACCACCATAAGAGATAATAAACGTGACTACTGGACCGGTACGGTTTACACCACCAACCGCAGGGTATGGGAGCATGACGATGCATTCAAAGAATATCTGCGTAAGATACGGGCAATGGCTATAGATATGGAGACGGCTACTATCTTTACAACAGGTTTTTACAATAAGATACCAACGGGGGCATTGTTGCTGGTGTCCGACCAGCCGATGATACCTGACGGGGTAAAGACCAGTGCCAGTGACAGTAAAGTGACCAAGAACTTCGTAAATATGCATTTGAAGATAGGCATTGAATCACTGAAGCAGCTTATAAACGGCGGACAAACAGTAAAACACCTGAAATTTTAGTGCAGGAAACAGGAAGTATATTATCGGTTGAGCAACTACGCATCTCATTCGCTGGTGCGGAAGCGCTTGTAGCTGTGAATAATATTTCTTTCCGTTTAGATCGGGGCAAGACACTGGCTATAGTAGGCGAGAGCGGCTCAGGGAAATCACTGACCGCCCTGGCGCTTATGGGATTGCTGCCTAAGAATGCAATTGTGTCGGGCAATATGTTACTGACAGTCGCTAACGCTCAACATCAATTACAGGATACTGAAAGTACTAAGCAACAACAATTAAGAGGGAAAGATATCAGCATGGTCTTCCAGGAACCCATGAGCTCGCTGAACCCCATAATGGGCGTGGGCAAACAACTGGCCGAGTGTATATTAGCCCATCAAAAAGTTACAGAACAGCAGGCAAAAGATATAGCCATTGGATGGCTGCGAAAAGTACAACTACCCGAACCTGAAAAAATATACAGGCGCTTCCCGCACCAGCTTTCAGGTGGGCAAAAACAGCGTGTGATGATCGCCATGGCTATGTGCAATCATCCTGTATTGCTCATCGCCGACGAGCCAACCACGGCGCTCGATGTAACAGTGCAAAAAGAGATAATGCTGCTAATGCGCAGCCTGCAGCAGGAGCACCATACTGCCATGATATTCATTACCCACGACCTGGCGCTTGCTGCGGAAACGGCTGATGAGCTCATGGTAATGTATAAAGGCGAGGTGATGGAATATGGCAGTACAGAACAGGTTTTAAAAACACCACAGGATGCCTACACAAAAGCATTGGTCTCTTGTAGGCCTTCACCACAGCAAAAAGGCCATCGCCTCCCGGTAGTAAGTGACTTTGTAGAAGGGAAAGAAGTACAAGACATGCCAGTCATTCAATCATCTTTGCTTCAGCAAGGCACACCTTTGCTGCAAGTCAATCATCTGCGTGTTTGGTTCACCGAAAATAAAGACCTCTTGGGCAAACCCCTTAGCTATTTCAAAGCAGTAGACGATGTGTCCTTTACATTGCAGAAAGGCGAAGTGCTGGGACTGGTAGGGGAGAGCGGCTGTGGCAAGAGTACCCTCAGTCGTAGCCTGATAGGTCTGCTACCTGTACACGAAGGGCAGATACTCTTTAATAATGAAGACCTTGCCAAACTGGCGCCTAAAGACTGGAGCAGGGTGCGCAGGCAAATACAAATGATCTTCCAGGACCCTTTCGCATCCTTGAATCCACGCATCACTATTGGTGATATGTTGAAGGAGCCGATGCAGGTACATAATATAGTGCCTCGCAGCCAATTGCAAAAGGAAGCCGAACGCTTACTGGGTATCGTACACTTGCCTGCCAATTCACTTAAGCGTTACCCGCATCAATTCTCCGGTGGCCAACGCCAGCGTTTAGGCATCGCAAGGGCACTCACACTGCGTCCGCAACTATTGATATGCGATGAGAGTGTTTCAGCCCTCGATGTAAGCGTACAGGCACAAATACTCAATCTTTTAAAAGAGCTCCAGCAGGAATTTCAATTATCCTATCTCTTTATCTCCCACGACCTGAATGTGGTGCACTACATCAGCGACCGTGTTATGGTAATGCAGGCCGGGAAAATAGTGGAGACTGGCGAAGCAGAGCAGGTGTTGAAACATCCCGCGAACGAGTATACAAAAAAGTTGATCGCAGCCATACCTGTAGCAAAATAACCGTACATTTATTCTAATGAATGAGGCGATAAATGATATCATCACTTACGATGAACTAATAAATGCAGTAGAGCTGGATGATGTGGATAGTGACATCAGGACCGCCGCCAATTACCTTATAGAGGCACTGACCGATTGGCCGGTTCATGATTTTAACCAGCCTGTCGACCTTGTAATAGCGCTGATGGGCGAGATTGAGGCAGAGTTGACTTACGACAATCTTTGCAACTACATGAATATTGTAAACGCACGTAAGAATGATGACGATACCTGGAAGGGCTCTTCTATTGCTGGCTTGTTGAAAATTTTCGAGCTGGAAAAGAAGGCAAATGCCGGCAAAGCAATAACTTTGAACGATCTTATTTTGATCATCTCAAACCATTACTCAAATAAATAATTCAATGCCAGGTTACTTTTCATACATTGCCATTCCTTGTACAGATTTTCAAAGGGCTTTTAACTTTTATTCAGCCATTACCGATGGCAAACTCGTGAAGAACCCCGCTGTGCCTTTCCCTATGGCTTATTTTAAAGATGAGGAGGGGAATAACATTGGTCACCTTTTCCAAATGGCAGGCATAGAGCCATCTTCCGACGGGCCTATTGTATACCTGAAACTTGCAGACGACCTTAATGATACGCTCTCGAAAATAGATGCGGCAGGCGGCAAGGTAATAATGCCCAAGACGCTTATCTCAGCAACAGCCGGTTACTGGTCTATCTTTTTAGACAGCGAAGGAAACAGGTTGGCCTTACACTCGGCTAAGTAGAACCGTACATTTGCTTTAAATTCGCATCGACTTAGTATCTTTGTAGTATGACATTGCTCGATAGTTATACAGCGCCTTTAAAAGTCCTTTGTGAATCTCACAAAGTAAAGGCACTATATGCTTTCGGTTCTGTACTTACCGACAAGTTCACGACTGATAGCGATGTGGATATGGTGGTGTCCTTTAATGACATGGATATTGCCGGCTATGCCGACAATTATTTCGATCTCAAGTTCTCGCTTGAAGAATTGCTGAAAAGGCCTGTAGACCTATTGGAGGAACAGGCTATCCGCAATCCACTTTTCAAAAATGCTATAGAATCGCAAAAACAGGCAATATATGCACATTGAGCTCCGGGTATGGTTGCAGGATGTATTGAATGCGATTAACGAGATAGATGGCTTTTTTGCTGACAAGCCCAAGGTATTCTCCGATTTTAAAAACGACGTTAAGACAAGGCGGGCTGTTGAGCGCAATCTCGAAATTATCGGCGAAGCGGTGTCACGCGTTTTGAAAGAAGATTCTTCTATCCAAATTTCCAATTCAAAGAAGATAATTGGCACAAGGAACAGGATAATTCACAATTATGACAATATCTCAGACGAAATGATTTGGAGCATTATCATAAATCATTTACCTGTTCTCAAGAGTGAAATAGAGGTACTGCTACATAAATAGTTCTCCCTTATGCTGCGATCCTTCCATCTTATAAGTATGCAATGTCTCCCAGCGTTTACCATTGTGCTTCCATAGTTGAAAACTGTTCACAATAAAATCTGCACTAAAAGTCTTTTGCCTATACTCTGCTGCAGCCTGCTCGTAAAGCTTAGGTGGTATATCCCGGTACCCTATAGTAATGTGCGGGCTCAAAGAGCCTATTGATCTGAAAGTACCTGATGGCAACACATCCTTAACTTTCGATAGTCCTTTATGAAGAGCTTCCAGTTCATCACTTTTCTCTACATCAATAAATACCACGCCATTGTTTGGGAAAGTGCCGAAATTCCTGAGGCTAACCTCGAATGGTTTCAATGTCGCAGCCCATTCATGAAGATAAGATAGCTTTGCTTCGAATCGAGATAGCACCCAGAAGTTAGGTATCAGGGTTATATGAACGGGAGGCTTTAGTGCCGCTTTGCAATTGTACTTTTCAGCGAATGCCATCCTTATTTTATGAACCTCATTCGCCAGCTCCGCAGGAGGCTCCACTACAAATAGGTATTGACATTTGCTTTCCATGCATCAAACTCTGTGTAAAAATCATGGTAATCCTTGAAATCATGTAAATCGCGGTTCAAGCAGCTAAACGTACTGCCCCGTATAGCTTTCCTTCACTTTCTTCAATCCTTCCGGCTTTCCTTCATACAATAAATGCCCGCCACCGGCACCACCTTCAGGTCCCAGGTCTATCACCCAGTCAGCGCTTTTTATCACATCATTATTGTGCTCTATCACTATTATCGAGTGGCCTTGCTCTATCAACGCATCAAAAGACTTCAGTAGCTTTTTGATATCGTGCATATGCAGACCGGTCGTAGGCTCATCGAAAATGAACAGCACCTTGTCTTTCACTTTGCCCTTACCAAGGAACGATGCCAGCTTCACGCGTTGTGCCTCGCCACCGCTCAGGGTATCACTGCTCTGTCCCAGCTTCACATACCCAAGCCCCACATCGCTCAGCGGCTGTATAGCAGCGGCCAGTTTTTTCTCGTCGGCAAAGAATGTTATTGCTTCATCCACACTCATCTCCAGCACATTGTAGATGCTCTTGCCACGGTAAGTTACTTCCAGCACTTCATCTTTAAAGCGCTTGCCCTTGCAGGTTTCGCAGAGCAGGTGCACATCGGCAAGGAACTGCATTTCTACAACTACCTCACCTTCGCCCTTGCAGGTATCACAGCGACCACCGTCTGTATTGAACGAGAAGTGTTTTTCTGCAAAGCCACGCATTTTTGCCAAAGGCTGCTTTGCATATAGCTTACGTATCTCGTCGTATGCTTTAATATAAGTAACCGGGTTGCTGCGCGATGATTTTCCTATCGGGTTCTGATCCACCATTTCCACATGGCCGATATTCTTCAGGTCGCCGCTCAATGCCCTGTGCAGGCCCGGCCTGTCAGCGCCTTCGCCATAGTGTTTTTGCAGGGCGGGGTACAGGGTTTGTTTTACCAGTGTGGTTTTACCACTGCCGCTTACACCCGTCACCACGCAAAGCACATTCAGCGGGAAATCCACATCCACGCCTTTCAGGTTATGCTGCCTGCAGCCCTCTATGCGTATGTTGCCGTGTGGCTTGCGCTTTAAGGCAGGCACGTCTATCTGCATCTTGCCGCTCAGGTATTGTCCTGTAAGGCTGCTCTTGTTCTTTATTATTTTATCGTAGGGTCCTGCGGCTACTACTTCGCCACCCAGGTGGCTGGCAAGCGGCCCCATATCTATTATGTAATCGGCCTCGCGCATCATCATCTCATCATGCTCTACCACTACTACCGTGTTGCCGAGGTCGCGCAGCGATTTTAATACACCTATCAGCCTTTCCGTATCCCTGCTGTGCAGTCCTATGCTCGGCTCATCCAGTATGTATAGCGAATCGGTAAGATTACTACCTAAGAATTTAGTAAGCTGTATGCGCTGGCTCTCACCGCCGCTCAGCGTGTTCGCCAGGCGGTTCAGTGTCAGGTAGCCAAGCCCTACATCCAGCAGGGTCTTCATGCGCTGGTTTATTTCTGTAAGTATGCGTTTGCCTATTGCCTGCTCCTGTTCATTTGGCTTCAGTTGTTCAAACCATACGGCCAGATCCGAAGAAGGCATGGTCATCAGGTCGGCTATCGTAGTGCCATGTATCTTCACATACATCGCTTCCGGCCTCAGCCTTGCACCATTACAGGTAGGGCATAGTGTACGGCCCCTGTAGCGCGCCTGCATTACCCTGTACTGAACCTTGTACAGGTTCTGCTCCACCATTTTAAAGAAGTCCTTTATGCCATCCACTTTGCTATTGCCTTCCCAAAGCAGTTTATATTCTTCTGCATTTAGGTCCACTACAGCTTTATGTATCGGGAAACCAAATTTGGAAGCGCTGCGAATAAACGAGGCTTGCCATTCGCTCATCTTCTCACCCCGCCAGCATGCTACCGCGCTTTCGTATACGCTCAGCGATTTATCGGGTATCACCAGGTCTTCATCTATACCCAATACCTGCCCAAAGCCTTCGCATTGCGGACAAGCACCGTAGGGATTATTAAAAGAGAACAGGTTTGGCGTCGGTTCTTCAAACACCATCCCGTCTGCTTCAAAGCGATTGTTGAATACATGCAGTTTGCTGCCATCAGTTTCCACTATGCATTCGCCTTCACTTTCGTAAAAGCCGGTTTGTATACTATCGGCCATGCGGTGCACATCATCCTCGTCAAATTCATCTTTCACCACTATCCTGTCCACCAGCAGGTACAAATGTTTTTTAGGCAGTTTTATTTTGGCTTTTTTTACCGGTGCTTCAGCCAGTGCCGATGGATCGATATCCAAAACATCTTCTATCCTGATCGGCTTGTCGTCCAGGTCCGGTGCGTAGATGCGGCTAAAGCCTTTTTGCATCAGTATATTCAGTTCTTCCTCTACGCTGCGGCCATACCTTGTTACGAGGGGAACAATGAATTGCACTTTGGTACCCTTAGGTAATGTCTTCACAAAATCCACCACATCGCTCACCGTATCTTTCTTCACTTCCTTGCCGCTTATCGGCGAGTAGGTCTTACCCATTCTTGCAAACAGCAGGCGCAGGTAATCATATATTTCAGTCATGCTGCCCACGGTACTGCGTGGCGTGCGCGTGGTTACTTTCTGTTCTATCGCTATGGCGGGGCAAATGCCGTGTATATAATCTACATCCGGCTTATCCATTCGCATCAGGAACTGGCGCGCATAGGCACTCAGGCTTTCCGCGTAGCGGCGCTGCCCTTCGGCAAAAAGCGTATCCATGGTCAGGCTGCTTTTGCCTGAGCCCGATACTCCTGTCACCACCACCAGTTTATTGCGTGGTATAGCCACATCCACATTCTTAAGATTGTGCATGCGCGCCCCTTTGATAAATATTACTTCGGGATTATGGGCATCTTCCGGCTCGGGCAATTCTATATGCTCCACTTCGGGTGCAGATATGCCTTCTACATGCTTCACTTTCGCTCCTGTCTTTGCCGCGGTATCTTTCTTTCCTGCCATAAAATTCAGCAGCAAATTTAAGGCATTTTGAGGGGTATTGAAGATACGGAAAGAAAACTTATCAACATTTTAGAATATGTCCTTATGCGCTTTTTTAACCCGTCGGGTAACGATGCGCGCCAGCTTATCATTTAGCAGTCCCAGCTCCCCAAACCAATTAATTATATCAATTTCCACATATGAGAACCTGCTTTTTTTATCCTTTACATTTGTGAAGGTGTGGTCCACATCTTTGTATTCCACATAGTGCAGGTTTGTTTTGTGCATTTTAATGAATGCACTGTCAATTTCCCTGGCCGATTGCGCGGGCACATTTATGTCTGCCTCGCCTTGTATCAGTAGGATAGGTATGTCCAGGTTCTTCAGGTAAATTATGCTTGAGTCATCCAGGTAGGTCTTCCATCTCCTGTAGGGGTGCCCCGCCCACATTGTAGAATCATCGCGTGATGACATAATACTGGCCATTAAAGAGTCCAGTTGCCGCACGCTTGATGCACCCAGGTATCCCGGATATTTTTGCACCATATACCGGAACTCTGTTCTTTGCGACCAGCCACCGCCCGCACCAAGCAAGATGAGATGTGTAACCCTGCTATTCCCTGCCGCAACGGCTGCTGCTATATCACCGCCTTCACTCCCGCCTATCAGTATCACAGATAGCTCCTGCGGAATGCCTTTTAAATATTCGTTGATCACGGTGTTGTTGTCCGCTACCCGGGTAGGTTTATCGTCGTAGCGGTAAAAGGTGCTCATGTTCGTGCTGTCGTGGCTCACACCGCGCTTTTCCATCATCACAGCCCTGCCGCCGGATATCACGGCGCTGGCCATAAACGATACTTTATCCAAAACACTCGCATATTCAGAGCCCTGTATATAGAAAAAGATAGCCTTAGGATGTTTGGCAGGCCCTTTCTTTTTAGCATTAAATATCTCGTAAGTGATCAGCGGAAAATTATCGGCTGCCGTAACGGTGTGCATAGTGGCCGATATCTTCACCTTTCCCAAAGTGGGAGAGGGCAAGCACGTGCCGGTAAATACCGTAAAAAGAAAGCTGTATTGCAGGCGACTCATAAATTCCTTTACAAGATATCGCACGCTGCCGCCAAATGTTACAGCATTAAGGGTTTTTAACTTTCTGGGGAAATGAGATAGATGGAAATACCGCAAACTTAGGCACTTAAGCCTAGCTGTTGCAGCTCTATCACCTGGGTATCGGTTGCAGCAGCCTCTTGTTTTCCAAGCTTGTAGGCTTTGAGGATCGCGCTTTGCAGTTCATTATAAACCCCGTTATTGCGAAAAGGGCAAGACAACCTGTCAAAGGCTTGTTCTATGATCTCCATTAATGTTGACTCCTGCATAAGAGTAGTTTTTAGATTTTTATCTCTTATACAATACCATGCCAAGGTGGTATTTATTTATCCACAATCTTATCTATCGTAGTCGCCAGCTTCCTGTCCCTGTCCGTTACGGTATTGCCCGCATCATGGCTGCATAGCCATATTTCTACCTTGTTCCAGGTATTGGTCCAGGTGGGGTGATGGTCTTGTTTTTCCGCATACAGGGCCACCTGCGTCATAAAGGCAAACGCTTCAGTGAAATCCTTAAATGTGAAGCTGCGGTATAGCTTATTATCTTTTTCTTCCCAGGCCATATTTTTATTATTTTTGTTACTGGTTTTATAAAAGTACAATAAGTAAAACGCAATAACCCTTATTAATTTATGAAGAAGCTTTTGAGCCTTATCGTTTCCCTGTGCATATCTAACACATTGTCAGCCCGGATACTAGAACTAGGCCTAAGCGCTGGCGTCCTGAAATACACAATCCCCGTTGTTTCCGATAGCAGGATCTTTATGGGCACGCCCACAACCTCAATGAAACCAATGGGGTCTGTTCAGGCCCTTTTACTTATACCGCATAGTGGGTTTTCTGTAGGCGTAGGCGCTGATATTCACAACATTTCTGTAAAGTCTACGTTCAAGTCCCAGGCGTATCTGTCCAGTATCCAGGCAGCGGGAGAATTAGTGACTACCACATATTTTGCACGACCTTTGGTGCCGCTTTATCTTAAGCTGCAGCAACAGTTCACGGTTCAGGGTGCTTTTTCTCTGCTGTTAGGGATAAACGGGGGATTTGTCTTTGTGCCCGCACAGCATCACCCCGATAGGACAGAGGCGCATCTGCCGGCAGGCATTTCCTATGCTATGCCCCAAACCACAACAGGCAAAGGATCAGGATTTCTGTACGGCTTTAATGTTGCCGCTTGCTACCGTATTACAAAACGGCTCTCCGTAAATCTCGCAACGTCTCCGCGCTACTATAGTATTAAGAGCATCAGGACCGCAACCTATCTGCAGTATAGTACTTTTATCGATCGTGAAAAGATCCAATACCACACGTTTGCAATTCCCGTAACGGCAGGTGTCGGCATAAACATATGAGGACGTACTTAAGGTAGCTCTTTCCGCATTACATGATCATTCATCCGGTAAGGCCCTATAGGTATATCCTCGTCATAAGCTATTTCATAGCCCATCTTTTTATAAAATTGGATGGCTTTATTGTCCCTGTTTACATTTAGTTCCAGTGTAGTTTTCCCCACGGCTAATACCGCTTGTTCCACCGCCTGTAATAGCATTTTACCATAGCCTTTGCCCTGCATTTGGGGTAAACAGTATAATTTGTGCAGCTTATACACCTCGGTGCTTTCCGGCCGGACGGCATATGCAGCAAAGCCAACCGGTTCAGTATCGTCATACAGTAACAGGTAAGTTTGCGCCCCGCTAACTATCTGTTCCTTTATTTTCTCTTCCTCAAAGATCAGCTCCAGCATATATTTCGCCTGCCCGGCAGGCAATATTGGGTCATACGTAGGTTCCCATATAGCCTGGGCGAGCGCGATGATCGTTTCGGTATCACTTATTGTTGCTGTCTTTATTGTTGTCATGTGCAGGATGCTTCTGTGGTAAATTAAGGGTGAAAATTCAAATTGTGCAATATTCCGCTTTTACTCTTTGCTCCTGCCTTGTATCTTTATCTTTCTATGCGAAAAATATTAGTCTTAGCTTTTCTTTCAATTTCATGTTTATTAAATGCGCAGGATATGACCACAACATACGAGCGTTCGGCCGGTAAAGAGACCGCCACTTACCAGGAGGTGATCAGCTTTTATAAAGAGCTCGACAAGCAATATGAATGTATTAAAATGGAAGAGGTTGGCTCCACAGATACCTATTACCCACTTCATGTAGTGTTCTACAGTAAGGATACTAAATTCAGCATCAAAGGCTGGAAGAAAAAGAATAAGGCCATACTACTCATCAACAATGGCATACACCCGGGTGAGCCTGATGGCATAGATGCCTGCATGATGCTGCTGCGCGATGCTGCAACTGGCAAAATTGATGTGCCCGACAATGTAGTGCTCGCAGTCATCCCCGTCTTCAATATAGGTGGGGCTTTGAACAGGGGCAGGCCCAGCCGGGCAAATCAGAACGGCCCGAAAGAATATGGTTTTCGTGGCAACGCCCAGAACCTCGATCTCAATCGCGACTTCATTAAGCTGGATGCTAAAGAGACCCGCAGTCTCGTAAAGCTGTTTCATTCTTTAGATCCCGACATGTTCATTGACAACCATGTTAGCGATGGTGCCGACTATCAGCACGTGATGACCTTGCTGGAAACACAACATAACAAACTGGGTGGCGAAGTGGGGAAGCTCCAGCATAACACCATCGTTCCCCTTGTGTATAAAGACATGAAAGAGCGTGGCTACGACCTCGTACCTTATGTAAACGATTTTGATGAAACCCCTGAAAAAGGCTGGAGGGAATTTTATGATTACCCACGCTTCTCAAGTGGCTTCGCCGCTTTATTCCAAACACTCGCCTTTGTTCCTGAAACCCACATGTGGAAGCCATACAAACAAAGGGTGGAGTCTACTTATGCTTTGATGCAGAGCTTCATAAAAGCGGCATCCGAACATGCGGATGAGATACATAACGTCCGCCGGGCAGACAGGGAAAAGATGCAGGAGCAAACCTCATTTACGATCGACTGGAAAGTGGATACTACAAAGCGTTCACAGATCACCTTCAAAGGTTATGAAGCCACACGCAAGCCAAGTGATGTCTCCGGCCAGCCCCGCCTCTTCTACGACAGGAGCAAGCCTTATACAAAGCAAGTGACGCTTTACGACCATTTCACAGGCAAAAAAAAGGTAACTGCGCCCTCTGCCTATGTGATACAACGCGGCTGGACGGACGCTATAAACAGGCTGAAATGGAATGGGGTAGAGATGCAGGAGATAGAAGAAGATACAGTGATGTCGCTCATTATCTACAGGATCGACAAATACGACACCATGCCGCACCCTTACGAAAAGCATTACATGCACCGCAATGTGGCCGTACATGCCGAAAAACAAAAAGTGCAGCTCCATAAAGGCGATTACATCATACCACTCGACCAGGATGCAAAGCGATATTTGGTAGAAGTACTGGAACCCCTTGCTCCCGACGCCCTTTTCGCATGGAATTTCTTCGATGCTATACTGCAGCAAAAAGAGGGTTACAGCGATTATGTGTTTGAAGACCTCGCCGCCTCCTTATTGAAGAAAGATGCGAAGCTCGCCAGGTCCTTTGCTGACAAGAAGAAAACAGACAAAGCATTCGCAAAGGACGGTAAAGCACAACTCGATTTCATTTACCACAATTCCCGG
>APMI01006111.1_pt1 | contig 21334 bp, 19 predicted proteins | sample 667938 | NCBI WGS metagenome assembly APMI01 (sample SAMN01084076, study PRJNA167559) | wastewater metagenome | biome: Wastewater | place: Denmark: Ejby Moelle, Odense | collected 2011-11-28
GCATGCGCAGCCGAGGGTGACCGCGCTCGCGGATGTAGAGCGGCAGGCCACTGAACCAGCCACTCAGGAACTTGAACAGGCTGTCGGCACTGCCGACCAGACTTTCGGGGTGCAGACGGCGCACCGCATAGGCCTCTGGCAGTTCGTCCATCAGCTCATAGAAGCGGGTGACCAGTGCGTGTATCGCAGGCGCCCCACCGAGGCGCGTATAGACGCTGTCGGCAGCGATGGGAGGCTCTTCAAGGGTCTGAGTCATGGGAAGTTTCTGGCAATGGGCTTGTGGAGCTTGGCAGCGACGGTGAGCCTCAGTGCTGCAGTCGCACGGGTTCGTCGTGCTGCAACGCTCCTGGCGGAGAGGCGGATGCGCGGGCGCGTGCCAGAAAGGTCTCGCGGCTGGCCTGTGCAAACCAGGGATGGTTCATGCGCTGCTCCTGGACCGTGCTGACCACCCTCGCCCTGCGCGAGTGGCCGCTGAACAGCAGGGTTTCATCGGGCAAGGAGAAGATGTGTCGCTGCGCGCTGTCCCACATGCCTTCAGGGTGCAAGGGCCGGGGCTGGTATGGGCAGGTGTCGGCAGCCATCAGGCCGCCGCAGAACACGCGGTCGCGCCATGCGAAGCTCAGGCAACTGGCGGTATGGCCCGGTGTGGCGAGCACCTGCACTTGCTCGCCGCCAAAATGGATCACGCCACGCGGCACCTGGCGCTCGATGATGGGCGCGCCAAGCGTCGCCAATGCGGACGACTCCCGCAGCAGCATGGCATCGTGTTCATGCGTGCGCAGCACCCAGCGCAGCCGCAGACGGTTTTCGACCATCAAGGCGCGCAGCGCAGACACGTCAGCGCCACGCGGGTCGATCAGCACGGCTTCGCCCGCGCCTTCGTCGGCCAGCAGATAGCCCATGCAACCGCTGGCTGTGTCATGCAGAAGTCGGAACATCGCGCATCTGCCTTTGTCTGTCGCTCAGGCGGCCCATCGGGCTGCAACGGCGAGGCCGAGCGCCAACGCACAGGCCCAACCCGAGAACAGCCAGCGCCAGACCATCGCCCGCGGCACGAAGCCCACGCCGCGGACGAATCCTGCGCTCATCGCCCAGAAAAGCAGCATCGCCAAGCGGTGGTCCGCCCGGCCTGCGGCATTGGCCATGACCAGCGGGTACACCGTGCCGCCGACCATGATGACCAACCCCACCGCCAGGCTGGGCAGGTGCATCTGCGGGGCCCGGGCTGAACTGCGCACGGTGGTGTTCACGGCTGATCCGGATCGCCAAGGGCATGGCTGCCCGCAGCCGCGCGCGCGGCCTCGTTCTCGCCCCACATCGCGTTCATGATGGCCAGCAATACGGCGAAGCCGACGCCGAGAATCCAGGCGAAATACCACATGGGATGGGCCTTTCAGGCTTTGGCGTCGTCGCCGATCAGGATGCGCGAGTCGCTCGCGTAGCGGTAGGGCGGCACTTCCAGGTTCGTCGGCGCCGGCTTGTTCTTGAACACGCGCCCGGCGCCATCGAAGGTCGAGCCGTGACAGGGGCAGAAGAAGCCGCCCGGCCAGTCGGCGGGCAGGCGTGACAGGGGCAGAAGAAGCCGCCCGGCCAGTCGGCGGGCAGGCTGGGGTTGGCGGCGCCGGCCGGTGCGTTGCTCGGTGAGCAGCCCAGGTGCGTGCAGATGCCAACCGCCACGAAGACCTCTGGCTTGACGGCACGCGCCGAGTTGCGGGCGTAGGCCGGCTGTTGGTCCTTCGTCGACTGCGGGTCCACCAGCTGGGCGTCATGGCCCTGCAGCGCTGCCAGCATCTCCGGCGTGCGCCGCACGATCCACACCGGCTTGCCGCGCCACTCCACGGTCTTGCTGCCGCCTGGCGGAATGTCAGACAGGTCCACCTCGACCGGCCCGCCGGCCGCCTTGGCGCGCTCGCTGGGCGCGAAGGTGGACACGAACGGGACAGCAGTGGCCAGGGCGGCAGCGCCACCGGCCACACCCGTGGCGATGAGCCAAAGTCGCTTGTCGGGATCATGCGGGATGGCGTTGACCGATGCGCAAGCGCCCGGGCACGCAATAGCGAATGTCGGATGGATGGTCGGGTTCATGGTCGGCTCCTGGCCGTGAAGAAAAGGTTCGATCAGTACGCGTTGTGTTCGTTCGCGCGGATGTGGGCCACCGTGACCTTGCCGCGCATCACGCGGTAGGCCCAGGACGTGTAGAACACGATCAGCGGCATGAAAATCAGTGTGGCGCCCAGCATCAGGCCCAAGGTCATGCGGCTGGACACGCTGTCCCACACCGTCAGGCTGGCGTTGGGCATGCTCGACGAGGGCATGATGAAAGGGAACATGGCCGCGCCGGCCGTTCCGATGACGCCGACGATGGCCAGCGCCGAGGCGACGAAGGCGCTGAGCGTGCGGCGCACCGTCACCAGACCTGCGGCGAGCAAGGCCCCGGCGATGCCCAGCACCGGCAGCAGCCAGGTCAGGGGCTGTTTGGCGTAGTTCAGCCACCAGCCTTCGGCGCTGCGCGCCACGGTCTTGTTCAGCGGGTCGGGCATGGCGCCGGGGTCGATGACCGAGGTGATGACGAAGCCCTCGATGCCGCCGAACTTCAGCCACAGCCCGGCGCCGACAAAAGCCAGCACCATGACCAGGGCCGCACCCACTGCCGCACGCACCGCACGCTGCTGGATGTCACCTTCCGTGCGATGCGCCAGGTACATGCCACCGTGCATGGTGATCATCGCGCTGCTCACCACACCGGCCAGCAGCGCGAAGGGGTTCAGCAACTGCCAGAACGAGCCCGTGTAGGTACTGACCATGAAGTCGTCGAAGCCAAAGGGCACGCCCTGCAGCAGGTTGCCGAAGGCCACGCCGAAGATCAGCGGCGGCACGGACCCGCCGATGAACAGGCCCCAGTCCCAGGTGCTGCGCCAGGTGGCGTTGTGGATCTTGCTGCGGTAGTCGAAGCCCACCGGGCGGAAGAACAGCGCCCACAGCACGGCCAGCATGGCCCAGTAGAAGCCGCTGAAGGCGGTGGCGTAGACCAGCGGCCAGGCCGCGAAGATGGCACCGCCGCCGGTGATGAACCAGACCTGGTTGCCATCCCAGTGCGGGCCGACGGTGTTGATGACGACGCGGCGCTCCACATCGCCCTTGCCGACGAAGGGCAGCAGGGTGCCAACGCCCATGTCGTGGCCGTCCATGATGGCGAAGCCGACGAGCAGCACGCCCACGAGCAGCCACCAAATCACCTTGAGGGTTGGGTAGTCAAGCATCGTCATTCCTTCAGGCGTGGGCAGGTTCGAACTGGTAGCGGCCGGTGCCCAAAGACCCCGGCCCCTGCTTGGCGAATTTCTGCATCAGGAACACCTCGACCACGAGCAGCACCGTGTAGAAGCCGACGAAACCAGCCAACGAGCCGTAGAGGCTGTTCACCGTCAAGGTGGACACGCTCAGGTGCGTGGGCAGCACGCCATAGATCGTCCAAGGCTGGCGGCCATATTCCGCCACCACCCAGCCCAGTTCGCAGGCGATCCAGGGTGCGGGCAGCATCCACACCGCCCACTTCAGCAGCCAGCGCTTCTGGGTGCAGGCGCTCTTCAGCGTGCTCCAGAACGACAGGCCGAAGAGCAGCAGCATCGCCATGCCCAGACCGACCATGATGCGGAAGCTCCAGAACATCGGCGTCACGCGCGGCACGGTGTCGTTCATGGCCTTGGTGATGATCTCGGGCGTGGCCGTGCGCACATCGACGACGTACTTCTTCAGCAGCAGGCCGAAGCCGAGGTCGGCCTTGTGCCGCTCGAAGGTTTCCTTGGCTGCCGCGTCGTCGCGGTGCTTGCGCAGGGTCTCCAGCGCCGTGACGGCGACGATGCCGCTCTCGATGCGCAACCGGTTCTTGGCCTTGATCTCGCGGATGCCCGGTATCTCCTTGCTGATGCTGCGCGTGCCGATCACGCCCATCACCCAGGGGATCTCGAAAGCCCAGTCGTTGCGCTGCGCGGCTTCGTTGGGCCAGGCCACCACGTTGAAATGGGCCGGCGCGGGCTCTGTTTCCCACATCGCCTCGATGGCGGCCATCTTGGTCTGCTGCGCTTCGCCCACGGTGTAGCCCGACTCGTCGCCGAGCACGATGACGCTGGCAACGCTGGCCAGCCCGAAGGCCGAGGCGACACGGAAGCTGCGCTTGGCGAACTCGATGTCACGGCCCTTGAGCAGGTACCAGCTGGAGATGGACAGCACGAACATCGCCCCGGTGGCATAGCCGGCCGACACCGTGTGGACGAACTTGGCCTGCGCGTCGGGGTTGAAGACCACGGCCCAGAAATCGGTCATCTCCATGCGCATGGTCTGGTAGCTGAACTCGGCGCCCACCGGGTTCTGCATCCAGCCGTTGGCGATCAGGATCCAAAGCGCGCTGAGGTTGGTGCCAACGGCCATCAGCATCGTCACCATCAGGTGCTGGGTCTTGCTCAACCGGTCCCAGCCGAAGAAGAAGAGGCCGATGAAGGTGCTCTCCAGGAAGAAGGCCATCAGGCCTTCGATGGCCAGCGGTGCGCCGAAGATGTCGCCCACGTAGTGCGAGTAGTAGGCCCAGTTGGTGCCGAACTGGAATTCCAGCGTGATGCCCGTGGTCACGCCCAGCGCGAAGTTGATGCCGAAGAGCTTGCCCCAGAAGCGCGTCATGTCCTTCCAGATGACGTTGCCGGTCATCACGTAGACGCTTTCCATGATGACGAGCAGCCAGACCATGCCCAGCGTCAGCGGCACGAAGAGGAAGTGGTAGAGCGCCGTCGCTGCAAACTGCAGGCGCGACAAGTCGACGAGTTGTTCGGAGATCACTTCGGGGTTCCTGATGAACTGGCGTTTGAAGGAATGGGCACCAACAGGTGCGCGGCTGTCTGTTCGGTGCCGGCATCCACGGCATGGTCCCGGACCAGGAACCACCACAGCCCGGCCAGCGCCACCAGCTTCACGGCGATGGCCGTGGCCAGGTGGCGGGACAGGCGGCGGTCCAGGGGGCGGTCCATCGGGCGCATGGGGGGTCTGCGGCAGCGCTTACGGCGCGCGCTTCAAGGTCATCGCGCCGCGGATCTGGCCCAGGCTGTAGCCCACGGCCCGATCGTCGGGATACAGCGCTTTCAAGCGCTCGGCCACACCCGGCGCGAGCTGATCTGCAGGACCGTGGCAGCTCAGGCAAAGGCCCTGCGTAGGCAAGGCGCGCATGTAGCGCTGCAGCGGCTTGCCGTCGACGGTTTGAACAGTCGCCCGCTCCAGGCTGGCTGGCGCTTCGCCGGCTGCCGCGCGACGGTCGAAGTCCTCCAGCGTCTCGCGCTCCCACGCGTCGGGCACGGCATTGGGGTTGCGGTTGCGCAGGCTGACGCGGCGGACCAGCCAACCCGACTGCTCGGATGCCGCCTTGGCCATCTTGGGGGCGGTGTCCTGGCAGACGGTGACAGCATCGGCGGCGCTGGACTTAGCAATCGCGTCGGTCAGTACCTGCAGCAGCTTGGGCGGAACGGCCGTGGCCACCGCGCGAGCGCCTGCCATCCAGGGCTCTTCGGCGGCCAGCGCGCCCTGGCCATTCAGCAGCGTCGTCAGCGCCAGGCAAAGGCTGGTCAGCGCCTTGAAATTCTTCATGGGGCTCGTCCCGAATCAGAGGTGAAAGTGCCGCGGCCGAGAGGGCATTTGGCAGGCGCCGATGTCGCGCCACACCCTCCTTACTCCAAGAACCGTGCCCGCTTTGCGTTGAAGGGCAACCTGCGCCGCAAATCGCCTGCAATGGCGGCGCTGTACGTGGGCAACCGCCCCATCGGCACCAAACAGTCTCCCGGCATTCAGCATGACACCGGTACTGCCAACGCCGCCGCCATATCTTGATATTTGGCAGTTTGGCAGTCAGCGTCAGTCCCGGTGGCAGCGGCACCTTCAGTGCGATATCGGCCGCCGCATGGCCCAGTCTGCTTGGTGACTTTTGGTCTCGACGTGCCCAGAACACGAAACTGCCATGGCTTGCAGGCCTTGGCAGAAGACTTGCAATGAACAGGGTGCGGCTCTGACGCTGGCAGTGATGCGGCGGCGAGCGCACAACGCTGATCGAAGGCTCCCCATGTCATCCGCACCGCCGCTGTCACCGCCTCCCGGCACCACCGACGCCGAAGCCAAAGAGCAGACCGTCTGGCTCTACCAGGCCCAGCAGAAGATCTATCCGCGTTCGGTGAAGGGCGTGTTCGTCGCCTGGCGCTGGGCCTTCGTGTGGCTGACCCAGTTGGCCTTCTACGGCACGCCCTGGCTGATGTGGAACAACCGCCAGGCGGTGCTCTTCGACCTGGGCAGCCGGCGCTTCTACATCTTCGGCCTGGTGCTCTATCCGCAGGACTTCATCTACCTGACGGCCTTGCTGATCATCTCGGCCTATGCGCTGTTCCTCTTCACGGCCGTGGCCGGGAGGCTGTGGTGCGGCTATGCCTGCCCGCAGACCGTCTACACCGAGATGTTCATGTGGGTCGAGCGGAAGTTCGAGGGCGACCGCGCCGCTCGCATGAAGCGCGACGCAGGCGGCTGGACCTTGCAGCGGCTCTGGCGCACAGGGGGAAAGCATGCCGTGTGGGTCGCACTGGGCCTGTGGACAGGCTTCACCTTCGTCGGCTACTTCACGCCCATCCACAGCCTGGCTGCTGGTGTGGCCACGCTGGGCCTGGGCCCGTGGGAAACCTTCTGGGTGCTGTTCTACGGCTTCGCCACCTACGGCAACGCCGGCTTCATGCGCGAGCAGGTCTGCAAGTACATGTGCCCGTATGCGCGGTTCCAGAGTGCGATGCTGGACAAGGACACGCTGATCGTCACCTACGACACGGCCCGCGGGGAACCGCGCGGTTCGCGCTCGAAAAAGGCCGACCCGGCGCAGTTGGGCCTGGGCGCCTGCGTGGACTGCAACCTGTGCGTGCAGGTCTGCCCTACCGGCATCGACATCCGCAAGGGCCTGCAGTACGAATGCATCGGCTGCGCGGCCTGCATCGATGTCTGCGACGAGGTGATGGTGAAGATGAACTACCCCAAGGGCCTGGTGCGCTACGACACGCAGAACGGCCTGGCGCAGCACCTGACGCGCAGCCAGCGCCTGCGCCGCATCTTCAGACCGCGGGTGCTGGTCTACACGGCGGTGCTGTTCCTGATCGTCTCGGCACTGACCACCAGCATCGCGCTTCGCGCGCCGTTCAAGGTGGACGTGGTGCGCGACCGGTCGACGCTGGCGCGCCAGGTCGAGGACGGCGAGGTCGAGAACGTCTACCGCCTGCAGATCATGAACGCCACCGAGATGACGCAGAACTACCGCGTTACCGTCGACGGCCTGCCTGGGCTGCATCTGCGCGACGCCCTGGCAGTCAGCGTGGCGCCCACCGAGGCACGCTGGGTTTCCGTGACCTTGCGCGTGCCGCCCGAGACCGCCACGCAGACGCCGGCCGGCGCGCACGAGGTGCACTTCAACATCGAGCGCGAGGCACAGGGCAGTGACCCCGCACGCAGCCTGCGCGAAAAATCCACCTTCGTGTTGCCGCGCTGAGGCTGTCGGCTGCAGAACCGTTCATCAAGGAGACCCACCATGGCCGACGACATCCAGACCGTACGCCTGACGCAGGTGCAGGACTACCAGTTCGATGTGGATTTTGGAACGCCCGGCCCTGCCCTGCGCGCCGACGAACCCGCGCCGCTCGGCCAGGGGCTTGGCCCGTCACCCGTGCAACTGCTGGCCGCGGCGGTGGGCAACTGCCTCAGCGCGTCGCTGCTGTTTGCGCTGCGCAAATTCAAGCAAGTGCCCGAACCGCTGGCCTGCACCGTGCAGGCCGACGTCGGCCGCAATCCCGAAGGCAAACTGCGCGTGCTGGGCCTCACCGCCAGGCTGACGCTGGGCGAGCCGGCCAGCGCCATAGAACACCTGGACCGGGTCCTGGGTGGCTTCGAGAGTTACTGCACCGTGACGCAGAGCGTCAGCCCGGCAATCCCGGTGACGGTCGAAGTCTTCGATGCCGCCGGAACGCGATTGAAGTGAAAAGGTCAGCGCACATGGCCACGACCTGCTCTCCCTTGAAACATCTCGCCCCGGCCTGGTACGCCGTGGTGATGGGTTTGGCCGGTCTGTCGCTGGCTTGGCATGCGGCCGTGCCCCTGCTGGGCGATGGCGCGTTCGCAGGGGCCGTCGTGATCGGTGCCATCGCCACCATGGTGTTCATCGCGCTGGCAACCGCCAGCCTGTGGCGAGCCCGTCGCCACCCAGAGGCCTGGGCCGAAGACCTGAAGCACCCGGTGCGGCACGTGTTCATCGCGACGCTGCCGATCGCGCTGATCCTGCTGGTCACGGCCGGCGTCACTGCAGGTCTGCATGGCCCGGTGCTCGCGGCGCTCTGGTGGGCAGGTTCACTCGCGCAGTTGTCGGTCACCGTGTGGGTCGTGTCGCGCTGGTGGCGCGGTCCCGACGCGGGCGGGCTGCAATGGGCCAGCTTGACCCCGGGCCTCTTCATCCCGGCGGTCGGCAACGTGCTGGTGCCCTTGGCGGGCGTGCCGCTGGGTCAGCCGGAATGGGCTGCGGCGCAGTTCGGCATCGGCCTGCTGTTCTGGCCCGTGGTGCTGGTGCTGCTACTCGTGCGGCTGGCGCAACAGGGCATCTGGCCCGAGCGGCTGTTGCCGACTACGTTCATTTTCATCGCCCCGCCGGCAGCCGTGGGGTTATCGGCACTGCGTCTGGGTGCCCCGATTCTCGTGGGCTGGGCCTTGTGGGGTGTGGCGCTCTTTTCGCTGTTGTGGGTGGCGCCCTTGATGCGGCGCATCGCTGACCAGCCCTTCGGCATGGCGCACTGGGGCATGAGTTTTCCGATGGCGGCCTTGACGGCGCTGACCCTGAAACTGGCGCCGACCGGACCATTTAGCATGCTGGGCATTGCGCTGCTGGCACTGACATCCCTGCTGATCGCCGCGCTGACGCTGGCTACCGTGCGTGGTCTGCGCGACGGTAGCCTGCTGGCGCCGGAAACCGTGCCGATCAACAGCTCATCCGGTATCGCCTCGGCCTGAAGGCTGATGGTTCGCTCACCGCAGCGAACTTGCTGACCTCGTGGCCCGCTGGCCAATCGAAACCCACCCCAATCTTCCCTGATCAGGGAGTACAGAATGATGCGGCAGGTGACTCAAAGGAAGGTGGCGTCCAGCCTGGCTTTCGTGTTGCTGGCCGCCACTTCCCTTCCGCTTCTTGCAGCGCCACTGGCGCGCAAAAGGTCGGTGCCTAGCTTCGCAGGCAGGTCGATCGCGAGGCTCGCGTGAGCGGAGCGATACCCCCGACGGCTCATCGCGATGGCGCCGTTCGGGGCGGTCATCGGCCCCGTGGCGCTGGCCTGGGGCCTGCAGCGAACCAGCGGGGCAAGTGCGCCCGAATGCCCACCCCGGAGGCCCCCTTCACGGCTGCGTTAGCCCGGCTTAGGCACCACGAAATCCTGGATCGCCGGGTCGTGCTGGCGATGTCGCTGCTGACGCTCGGAGGCATGGCCCTGGCCCTGGTCCTCGACCAAGCCAACCCGGGGCGACGCCCATGTTCGGCCTGATGGCCATGAAGCTGGCCACTGCGGCTAGCAGGCGGCAACCGTGTCAATTTGCTGGAGCGCTACGACTACCCTTCGCTGCGCGTCCAATCAATGCGCACCCCGCACGTGGCGTCGCGGTGCTGCCTTGCCACCTTGCCCTGCCGCATCCTCGATGCCTTGCAGGATGCCGCAGTCAACGGCCGCATGCGGCGCCGCGCATTGCCGACGCAGCGCGCGCAGTTCGCGCTCGAGCGTGCGGAGTTCGCGGATGCGCTGCACGACGTGCCCGATGTGCTCGTCGAGCAGGTCATTGACCTCGCCGCAATCGGCCTGCGGCTGATCCTTGAAGCGCAGCAGCACGCGCACCTCGTCCAGCGTCATGTCCAGGTTGCGACATTGGCGGATGAAACCGAGCCGGTCGGCGTGGGACGCCGTATAGATCCGATAGTTGCCTTCGGTCCTTGCGGGTGCCGGCAGCAGGGCCTCGCGCTCGTAGAAGCGGATGGTCTCGATGGGTGTTCCGCTGGACTGGGCCAGTTCTCCAATGCGCATGAATCCCTCCCGTTTTTGACGAGCACTTGACTCTACACCCACTACAGGGTTTGAAATACGTGCCATGTCCCATGAACACGACCACGATTCGCACTCCGCGCCTGCGGCGCCTACAGCAACGCTGCTGCCGGCGAAGTCCTGCGGCGACTGTTGCGGTGCGCCGCTTCCGGCGGCAGCAGCCGCACCAGTTGTGTCGGCGGGCCTGCGCTACCGCGTTCCCGCGATGGATTGCGCCAGCGAGGAGTCCGAGATCCGGCGCGCCCTTGAAGGCCTTGCAGGCATCCGAGGGCTTGGGTTCCGGCTAGGAGTCTGGGCGGCAGAAGGGAAGTCCCTGCGAGCTGATGGCACGGGAGGTGCGTTGAAGCGGCATGGCCGCGAACTACCTCCCCTACGAACCGCAGCAGATGCTGCTGCTGCCCGAGTCGCTGCAAGAGTGGCTGCCCGAAGGGCACCTGGCGCACTTCATCAGCGACGCCGTTGACGGACTTGACCTCGGCGCGTTTCATGCGCGCTACGACAAGGACGGCCCGCGCAACCAGCCGTTCCACCCGGCCATGATGGTCAAGGTGCTGGTCTACGGCTACGCCACGGGCGTGTTCAGCTCGCGCAAGATTGCGCGCAAGCTGCACGAGGACGTGGCGTTCCGGGTGCTGGCCGCGCGCAACTTCCCCGCGCATCGCACCCTCCGTGACTTCCGGGCATTCCATCTCAAGGAACTCTCGGAGCTGTTCGTGCAGGTCGTGCGCTTGGCGCGCGAGATGGGTCTGGTCAAGCTCGGCACCATCGCGGTGGATGGCACCAAGGTCAAGGCCAACGCGAGCCGCCACAAGGCGATGAGCTACGGGCACATGCTCAAGGCCGAAGCCGAGTTGAAGGCGCAGATCGAAGCCCTACTCAACAAGGCGCGCGCGGCCGACGAGGCCGAGAAGAACGAGCCCGAGCTGGACATCCCGTCCGAGATCGCGCGCCGCCAAGACCGGCTCGACGCCATCGCCGCCGCGCGCACCCGGCTGGAGCAACGTCAACGCGATGCGGACCTCGAACGCGGGCGCCGCGACGACGATGACCAGAAGCCGCGGGGCCCGGACGGCAAGCCCAAACCGGCAGGGCGCTTCAAGCGGCCCTTCGGCGTGCCGCAGGACAAGGACCAGGACAACTTCACCGACCCCGACAGCCGCATCATGCAGCGCGCCGGCGGCGGGTTCGATGCGGCCTACAACGCTCAGACGGCCGTCGACGACACGGCGCACATCATCGTGGCGGCCGAGTTGATCAACAACGCCTCGGATGTGCGCGAACTGCCCACGATGGTGGAGGCCGTCAAGAGCGCGCTCGGCGCCTATCCCGCACAGACCTTGGCCGATGCGGGTTACCGCAGCGAGTCGGTGTTCGAGGCGCTCGCGGGCCGAACGGAGCTGGTCGTGGCCATCGGGCGAGAAGGCAAGAGCCACCGAGCGATCAACGAAGCCTCGCTGCCTCTGACCGCGGCGATGGTGGGGAAGATGAAGACGCAGGAAGCACGCGATGCTTACCGCAGACGCAAGTGGCTGGCCGAGCCACCGAACGGCTGGATCAAGAACGTCTTGGGCTTCCGTCAGTTCAGCATGCGCGGGCTGCACCGGGTGCAAGCCGAGTGGAAGCTCGTCTGCCTGGCGTTGAATCTGCGGCGGATGGCGACGATGCAGGCGGGATGAAGGCCCGCAACAGCCTCTGCAGGCACATCGCCGAAGTCGCTGCGCCGACATCGTCACTGCGCGAGCGTTCACAGGGTGCAACCGTCGCGAAAACGGCGCGCAACCGCCTGCGTGGCCTCCATCAACCTGGCATCAAAGCGTCTGCCGCCCAGACTCCTAGGCGAGCGCAGCCTGCGGATCGACGCCGCCGATGGGGTTGCGCAGACCGCTGTCGCAGCCATTCGCCACATTGGCTATGAGATCCATCCCTGGCCGGAATCCGGTCCGGTGACGGACGCGGAGACTGGCGCGGTCGCCGATGAGGACCACACGCATGCGCCGGGCACCGGCTTGGTTCGTCTGCTGGCAGCGCTGGCTCTAGCCACAGGCGCGGAACTGCTGTCGTTCCTGGCGCCCGACACACTCGCCTTCAAGTTTATCGGCCTCGCTGCTGCCGGATCCGCGATCGGCCTCGCCGGCTTTGATGTCTTCAAGAAGGGGCTGACCGCGCTGCTGCATGGGCGCCTCAACATCAACGCGCTGATGGCTGTCGCAGTCGCGGGCGCGTTCGTGATCGGGCAATGGCCCGAGGCCGCCATGGTGATGGCCTTGTACGCCATCGCTGAGTTGATCGAGGCGCGCGCTGTAGATCGAGCGCGCAATGCGATCGGCGGGCTGCTGGCCCTGGCGCCTGAGGCGGCGTGGGTACGACAAGGGGATGGCAGCTGGGCGTCGGTGCCTGTGGCTTCGGTGCCGCTCGATTCCGTCGTGCGCGTCCGCCCAGGCGAGCGCCTGGCCATGGATGGTGTTGTCGTCGAAGGCGCGTCAGCCATCGACCAGGCGCCGGTCACCGGCGAGAGCATCCCGGTCGACAAGGTGGTGGGCGACCCAGTCTTCGCCGGCACGATCAACGCGACCGGCACCCTGTCGGTTCGGGTCACAGCCGCAGCATCCAATTCGACCCTGGCGCGCATCATCCATGCCGTCGAGCAAGCGCAGGGCAGCCGCGCGCCCACGCAGCGGTTCGTGGACCGTTTCGCGGCGATCTACACGCCGGCGGTCTTCGTGCTGGCACTCGCGGTTGCCGTGTTGGGCCCCTGGGTGTTTGCGTGGCCCTGGCTGACCGCCCTCTACAAGGCCTTGGTGCTGCTCGTCATTGCCTGCCCGTGCGCACTGGTGATCTCGACACCAGTCACCGTCGTCAGCGGCCTGGCCGCCGCTGCACGCCGAGGCATCCTGATCAAGGGCGGCGTCCACCTGGAAGAGGCCCGCAAGCTCAAGGCCATCGCGCTCGACAAGACAGGCACCATCACCGAGGGCAAGCCCAGTCTCGTCGAGTGGTCGGTTCTGAGCCCGGACATCGACCGCGCGAAGGCAAAACACATTGCCTCCGCGCTGGCCACCCATTCCGACCACCCGGTCTCCAAGGCCATCGCTGCAGGTTTGGCCGCGAACAGCATCGAGGCCAGGAACTTCACCGCGCTTGCCGGGCGCGGCATCCAGGCCGAAGTCGATGGCACCGCCTATGTGCTCGGTAACCATCGCCTGATTGAGGAACGCAAACAGTGTTCCGCTGAACTGGAAGCGGTGCTGCGCACCCACGAGGAGGCCGGGCGTACGGTCAGCCTGCTCGCCTCGGATGCAGGCCCGCTGGCGCTCTTTGCAGTTGCCGACACGATCAAACCATCGTCGAAGCAAGCCGTCGCAGAACTGGAGGCCATGGGCATCACACCCGTCATGCTGACCGGTGACAACCAAGCCACGGCGCAGGCGATCGCTCGTGAAGCCGGCATCACCGACGTGCGCGGCAACTTGCTGCCCGAGGACAAACTCGCCGCCATCAAGGCCATGCAGGCAAAGTACGGCCCCACGGCGATGACGGGCGACGGTATCAACGACGCCCCTGCGCTGGCCCAGGCCGACATCGGCGTGGCCATGGGCGCGGCGGGCACCGACATCGCGATGGAAGCTGCCGACGTGGTCATCATGAACGACGACCTGCGTCGCATCGCCGAGACGGTTCGCCTGTCGCGCAAGACGCACAACGTGCTGTGGCAGAACATCGCGCTTGCGCTGGGCATCAAGGCGGCATTCCTGCTGCTGGCGATCTTCGACAACGCCACGATGTGGATGGCGGTGTTCGCCGACATGGGCGCGAGCTTGCTGGTGGTGGGCAACGGCCTGCGTCTGCTGCGGGCCGGCGCAGCGCCAACGCTCAAGTCATAGGCCCGATGGGCCGATAAGCTGATGTCACTGAGTCCCCGCTACACTGCCGCCGCCATGCGTCGATTTGTCCTCGTTGTCCTGTTAGTGATCCTGCCGATGCAGTGGTTGTGGGCGGCAATGGGCAGCGTTTGCCGGCACGAGACAGGCCGCGCGGCACAGCATCTGGGGCATCACCAGCACCAACACAAGGCAGCCCCCGGGTCTGCGGACACGTCGAGTGCCAAGACCGATGCGGCGGGACCCACTTTCGATGCTGACTGCGCCGGTTGCCAGGCACACGCCCCGGCTGCCCTGCTCAGCCTGCGGGATGTTCAGCAGGTATGGCCCGGGAATGTGGTGCTGAGTCACTACGCGCGCCATGTTTCGGACCACGTTCCGGACAGCCCGTTGCGGCCACCTCGCCCAACGCGCGACTGAAGCACCGACGAGGTCGGGCCGGCTGTTCACCCCTCGGGGACAAAGGCTGGCAGAGGTCCACGCGCTGAGCGCGCGACTGGGCTGATTCCTCCGCTGGTGTGCGCCATGGCGCGCCTGAACGGCTGCGCCGCCGACCTCACATTCGGCTCGCCCAGCGAGCGGCCAGCCGAACACCCATGGAATTTTCATGCTTCATTGCCTCACCCGGCGCGCGCTGCTGCGTTGCGCCCAGGGCCTGTTCGCCCTGACTGCTGTCTGCACAGCGTCCGCCCAGAAGTCCAACGACTTCGCCGTCACGCCCGCCCAGATGCAGTCGCTGGGTGTGCGCTTGTTGAAGCTGGAACAGCCGGCTGCCATCGGCGGCCAGGCCTTCCCCGCCCGGGTGGTGCTGCCACCCAGCCAGGAATACGTGCTCAGCGCACCAGTGGCCGGTGTGGTGGATCAACTGTTGGTCAGCGAGAACGACAGCGTCCAGGCCGGGCAACCCCTGCTGCGGCTGGTGAGCCCGGAGCTGGGTGAACTGCAACTCAAACTGAGCGAGGCGGCTTCCAAAGGTCGGCTCACTCAGGCCACGCTCAAGCGCGAGCAGCTGTTGTTCGCAGAAGGCATCGTTCCACAACGTCGGGTGCAGGAAGCGGAGTCCGCCGCTGCCGAAGAGCAGGCCCGACAGCGGCACGCTGAGGGGGCACTGCGCCTGGCCGGCATGGACGCTGTCGCCATCAAGCGCGTGGCCGAAGGCGGCGCGATGCAGGATGCGCTGGTGCTGCGTGCACGCGCGCCCGGCATCGTGGTCAAGCTCGAAGCCAAGCCCGGCATGCGGGCGCAGGGTGCCGACGCCCTGGTGCGCATTGCCGACACGCGCAAGCTGTGGCTGGACATCCAGGTGCCGGTGGACCGCCAGGCACAAATCGCCACCAAGGGCGCTTCGGTCACCGGGGTCGATCGGGAAGTGACTGCCATGCCGCTGGGCTTCGGCGCCACGGTGAGCGACAGCCAGACCGTGATGCTGCGCGCGCAGGTCACACGCGGCGCTCAGACGCTGCGCCTGGGCGAGTTCGTGCAGGTGCGCGTGCCGTTTGCCAGCACCGAAGACGGCTGGCCGGTGCCCGTGCCGGCCGTCGTGCGGCACGACGACAAGGCCTTTGTCTTCGTTCGTACCTCGCAGGGTTTTACCGCCCTGCCGGTGACGGTGCTCGACAGTGCCGGCCAGTCGGTGCGCGTCAAGGGTGCACTGCGCGCCGGGCAGGAAATCGCCGTGGGCTCGGTCATCGCGCTGAAATCCGCCTGGCTTGGCAAGGGCGGGAGCAACTGAGATGCTGGCCCGCCTTGTTCAATTCGCGCTGGCACAACGACTCTTCGTGCTGATCGCCGGCCTGGTGTTGATGGCCGCCGGCTGGCTGGCCTTCAAGGACTTGCCCATCGATGCGTTTCCCGACGTGTCGAGTACGCAGGTCAAGATCATCATGAAAGCCCCGGGCATGACACCCGAGGAGGTGGAAAGCCGCATCGCGCTGCCCATCGAGGTCGAGATGCTGGGCATCCCCAAGCAGCGCATGCTGCGCTCGGTGTCGAAGTACGGCATCGTCGACGTGACGATCGACTTCGACGACGGCACCGACATCTACTGGGCACGCCAGCAGGTGGCCGAGCGCTTGTCCGGGATCGCCGGGGACCTGCCCGGCGGAATCAGCGGCGGCATGGCGCCGATCACCACGCCGCTTGGCGAGATGTTCATGTTCACCGTCGACGGCGAAGGCCTGTCGCTGGAAGAACGCCGCAGCGTGCTGGACTGGGTGATCCGGCCTGCCCTGCGCTCCGTCGTCGGCGTGGCCGATGTGAACGCCTTGGGTGGCAAGGTGCGCAGCTTCGAGGTGCTGCCCGATCCCGTGAAGCTGTCCGCTGTGGGCTTGTCGACGGCACAGATCAAGTCTGCCATCGAGGCCAACAACCGCAACGACGGCGCCGGCCGGCTGGGTGAAGGCGACGAGGTCCTGCTGGTGCGCACCGAGGGCAGCATCAAGACGCAAGACGATCTGCGCGCGATCGTCGTCAAGAACGACAAGGGCATGGCGGTGCGCCTGGGCGATGTGGCACAGGTGCGCGAAGGCAGCGTCACCCGCTACGGCGTGGTAACCAAAGACGGCCGCGGCGAGGCCGTGGAAGGGCTGGTGCTCGGTCTGGCAGGCGCCAACGCGCAGAAGGTCGTCGAAGGGGTCACGAAGAAGCTCGAAGACATCAAGCCCACCCTGCCCAAGGGTGTCGAGATCAAGGTCTTCTACAACCGCGCCACGCTCGTCGAGAAGGCGGTGGGAACGGTCTCGAAGGCACTGATGGAAGCCACCGTGCTGGTGCTTGTGCTGCTGGGTGCCTTCCTCGGCAATCTGCGTGCGGCCGTCACGGTGGCGATGGTGTTGCCGCTTTCGGCGCTGGCCACCTTCATCCTGATGCGCACGACGGGCATGTCGGCCAACCTGATGAGCCTGGGCGGCCTGGCCATCGCGCTGGGCATGCTGGTGGACGCGGCCGTGGTGGTGGTCGAGAACGTGGTCCAGCACCTGAGCCACGACAAGGCCTCGGAGAAACTGCCTCGCCTGCACGTCGTGTTCCGTGCCGTTCGTGAAGTCGCCGCGCCAGTGGCCGCCGGCATGCTGATCATCATTGTCGTGTTCCTGCCGCTGCTCACGCTGCAGGGCCTGGAAGGCAAGTTCTTCGTGCCGGTGGCGCTGACCATCGTGTTCGCGCTGATCAGCTCGCTGGTGCTGTCGCTCACCGTCATCCCGGTGCTGGCGTCCTACCTGCTGAAGAAGGTCAGCCATGAAGACCCCTGGCTGCCGCGTCAACTGCTGAAGCTGTACGAGCCGACGCTGGCTTTCGCGCTGAAGCGCCAGACCGTGGTGTACGTTGCAGCCGGCCTGATGCTGGCGGTGGCGGCGGGGGTGTACACCCAGGTCGGCAAGACCTTCATGCCGACCATGGACGAAGGCGACATCATCGTCGGCATCGAGAAGCTGCCGTCGGTGAGCCTGGAAGAAACTGCCGCACTGGACCTGAAGATCCATCAGGCGCTGATGAAGGAGATCCCCGAGATCACCGGCGTGGTGGCCCGCGCCGGATCCGACGAGATCGGCCTCGACCCGATGGGCCTGAACCAGACCGACACCTTCCTGGTGCTCAAGCCCCGCGAGGCCTGGCAGGTCCAGAGCAAGGAGGCGCTGATGGACAAGATCCGCGGCGTGCTCGACCAGTTGCCCGGCGTGGCCTACAGCTTCACCCAGCCGATCGACATGCGCGTGTCCGAAATGATCATCGGCGTGCGCGGCGACGTGGCGATCAAGGTCTTCGGGCCCGACCTGACCACGCTGAACGATCTGGCCGGCCAGATCGAGAAGCTGATGAAGACGGTGCCGGGCAACCAGGACGTCTACACGGTCGAGAACGACGGTGTGCAGTACCTGCGCGTGGTGGTCGACCGGCTGGCGGCCGGACGCTACGGTCTGTCGGTCGAGGATGTGCAGGACGCACTGCTCGTCCAGATCGAAGGCCAGCGTGCGGGCACAGTGATCGCCGGTGGCAGGCGCATCCCGATCCTGCTGCGCGGGCCCGATGGCGTGCGGGTCTCGCCAGCGGACTTTGCAGCGCTGCGCATCAGCACGGCTGACGGGCAGAGCGTTCCGCTTCAGTCGCTGGCCAAGCTGGAGCGCGACAGCGGGCCGGTGAAGATCGAGCGCGAGCTGGGCAGCCGCTACAGCGTCGTCATCGCCAATGTGACTGGCCGCGACCTGGTCGGCTTTGTCGAGGAGGCGCGTGCCAAGGTGGCGCAGGAGGTCAAGCTGCCCACCGGCTACCGGGTGGCCTGGGGCGGCCAGTTCGAGAACCAGCAGCGTGCCGCCGCGCGGTTGATCCTGGTGGTGCCCGCGTCGCTGGGTTTCATCTTCATCATCCTGTTTTCGACCTTCGGCTCGGTGCGTCAGGCCCTGCTGGTGCTGTCGAACATACCGTTTGCGCTGGTCGGCGGGATCGTGGCGCTGTGGGCCACCGGTGAGTACCTGTCGGTGCCGGCCTCGGTGGGTTTCATCGCGCTGCTGGGCATCGCGGTGCTCAACGGCGTGGTCCTGGTGAGCTACTTCAACCAGCTGCATGCCGAAGGCTTGTCGCTACTGGACAGCGTGACCCAGGGCGCCAAGCGGCGCTTGCGGCCGGTGCTGATGACGGCGGCGATCACGGCCTTCGGCCTGATCCCCTTGTTGTTCGCCACCGGGCCCGGATCCGAGATCCAGCGGCCGCTGGCCATCGTCGTCATCGGCGGGCTCATCACGGCCACGGCGCTGACGCTGATCTTGCTGCCCATCCTCTACCTGCGCTTCGCCCATCCGAAGCCTGGCGTGGCCACGGCCGCACTGGAGATGAACCATGTCTGAGTTTTGTCTGGTACTCGTGTGCCCACCCTCGATCGAAGAGAAGTTGCTCGATGCGCTGCTCGTCAGCGCGGGCAACGAGATCTTCACGAGCACGCCCACCTACAGCCACGGCACGGCCCATGGCCGCATGGCCAACCTGGAACAGGTGATAGGGCGCAGCCACTCGGTGAGGGTCGAGATCCTCGTCACTGAAGACGAGATGGCGCGACTGCTGCAGACCCTGTGCGAGTCGTTCAAAGGCACCGGCCTGCGGTACTGGGCCTGGCCCCTGGCCGCCGAAGGAGAAATTGCATGAAGCACTGGATTGCAGCAGCCGGCATGGCGCTCGCCCTGCCGCTGAGCTGGCACGCGCACGCCGCAGGCGTGGCTACCCCACCCGACCTGCCGGCGACCGATCAGGCGCGTGCAGCCATCGACCAGGACCCGGCGGTCAACCAGGCCCGGCATGGTGTGCAGGCGGCTACGCACTCCGCCGCCATGCTGGAGGCGTCGCCCTACGAGTGGACGGCCAGCACGACGGCCCAGCGGCGACGCGTGGACGGCAGCGGCACGTCCAACGAGTGGTCCGTGCAGTTGGAGCGCACCGTGCGCATCGGTGGCAAGGCTGCCCTGGACCGCGACCTGGGCGAGGCCGGTCGCAGACTGTCGACCGCGCAATTCGGCACGGTGCGCAACGAAGCCGCGCGCCAGTTGCTCGACCTCTGGCTGGACTGGTTGGCTGCGCGGCAGGCCCGGGAAGGCCTGCTGGAGCAGGTCAGGTTTGCGGAAGCGAACATCAACGCTGTCGAGAAACGGCGCAAGGCGGGCGATGCCTCGATGCTGGAACTCAATGTCGCCAAAGGCGACCTCGCCGAAGTGCAGCGCCAGGTCAGTGCCCTGGCTGCGGCCGAAGCCAAGGCTCAGGCGACGCTGAGGGTGCGCTACCCGCAGTTGCCGCTGGAGGCACGGGTCCTGTCAGAGCCGCTGCCGCCGGAGCGCAACGAGGGGCAATGGCGCGAACAGATCGCCGCCGGCAGCGATGCACTACGTGCCGCGCAACAGGCGCTGCGCAAGGCTGAACTGACAGCGGCCCGAGCGCGGGCTGACCGCATGCCTGATCCCACCGTGGGTGTCTTCACCTCGTCGGAAGCCTTCCGCAGTGAGCGAGTCATCGGTCTGAGCCTGAGCATCCCGCTGGGCGGCACCTACCGGGAACAGGGCGCGCGCGAGGCATTGCAGCAGGTCGAAATCGCACGCGCCGGCGTCGAACGCCAGCAGCGCGACCTGGACGTACAGGTCGCAGTCCAGGTCGGCGAGGCCACCAGCAGCTTCGAGCGCTGGCAACTGGCTGAGCGCTCGGCCACCGCGGCGCAGGAGTCAGCACGTCTGACCCAGCGCGCCTTCACATTGGGCGAAGCCGACTTGCAGGCCTTGCTGCTGGTGCGGCGCCAGGCCGCAGACGCGGTCAACGCCGCAGTGGCGGCACGCGTCGATGCCCTGCGCTCCCGCTACCGACTGCTCGTCGATGCGCGGCTGATTTGGAACCTCGATGAGAACTGATCCCACGGCACCAGGCCAGGCATCGGGCGGATCGCTGCGCCCATCAGATCGACCGCACCCCTTGAACACTCATCTTGCACAGGACTCTGTCATGAAGAATCGTCGCGCGTTCGGATTGGCTCTGCTCGGCGTCGGGCTGCTGCCGTTGGGCGGTTGCATGACCAAACCACTGCAGCCGGTCAGGGCAGACGGAAGCTACTGCCACCGCATCGGCAAGAGCTACCGTCCCACGTTGACCTGCACCACGGAACCCGTGCCCCCGCTCGACACTGAAGCGCAAGCCAAGCGGTTCGAACCCAGTGCAGACGCCTTGACCGTCTATGTGTTGCGCAAACGCTGGGGCGATGCCCGGAACCTGGTTGTCACCTCCATCGACGGGCGCCGGCAGGTCACGACCATTCCGGAGTCCCTGATGCGCGTGCGCCTCAGGCCCGGTGAGCATCGCCTTGAGCTGGAGTGGGAAGGCCGTTCGAGTGAGATCGTGGTGACCGGCGCTGCCGGTGAGGTCCGATTCGTTGAACTGGTGGGCTCGGTATGGTCATGGGGGAGCAGCTACCGCTGGGAGAATGGTGCCCTGGACTCGTCCCGAGACCGGGCCATCGCTTCCAAGCTGATTGCCGACATCGACATGCGTCTGTGACGATGGGTACGCCCGGGAACGCCAGCACCCCGACCGAAACCTGAACCCGCAAGGACGACGATGAACTGGCAGCAATCCTTGCGACAACCGGGTGTTGCGGCAGCCTTGGCGGCCGCGCTGCTCTTCGGCGCCGGAACGCCACTGGCCAAGCAGTTGCTGACGGGTGTCGATCCCTGGATGCTGGCGGGGCTGCTGTATCTGGGCTCGGGTCTCGGTCTCGGTGCCTGGCGGCTTGTCCGTCGCGCGCAGACCGTGCGGCTGCCGGCGGGCCAATGGGTGTGGCTGGCCGGCGCGGTGCTGGCCGGTGGCGTG
>APMI01007073.1_pt1 | contig 21334 bp, 15 predicted proteins | sample 667938 | NCBI WGS metagenome assembly APMI01 (sample SAMN01084076, study PRJNA167559) | wastewater metagenome | biome: Wastewater | place: Denmark: Ejby Moelle, Odense | collected 2011-11-28
TGGCCGTGGCGGGCTCCGTGCTCACGGGCTCAGCCGGTGCTGGGCTCTCGGTTGCGGCTTCCACCATCGGTTCGGTGGCCGGTGCCGGCTCCGCAGCATCTGGCGGTGGCAGGTTCTTGCTCTGCAGAAACGCTCCAAAGCCATCGGCTGCAGAAGGAGCTGGCTCAGGCGTACGCGCCGTGGCAGGTGCGGGCTGCGGGCTTGTCTCCGCCACAGGACTGGGGGCGGGCGCGGCAGTCTTGGCTGTTGGAGCAGGCGTGGATGCAGGAGCGTCCGTATCAACCCATGCGCTGTTCATCCCCATGCCAGAGCGGGTGACGTCTGATGCCACCACGCGGCGCTTCTCCACCGTCAGATGAACTCCACACTTTCTACAAAAGGTAGAAACAACGAGGCGCGGCTCATACTGAGCCGCGCCACAAGAGGGGCACACCACTTCGATTTGATTCTTGGGTGGTGTGGGTAGGATGCTGCTGGTCTTCGTGCCGAAGAGCCGTCCGAACACTCAGGTAGGACAGTTAAGGTTACAGTTTGGGAGCACCGAGGGCAGGCTTGGAATCTGCCTTCTTGCCGACCTGGGACTGGCCCATGAAGGTGGCACCTTCTTCGATGGCAAGCGTGCCGGCGGCGATGTCACCCACGAGGATGGCGTTGCTCTTGAGCTCGCAGCGCTCAGCGACGGTGATGTTGCCTTCGACTTTGCCGAAAATGATGACGGAGCGGGTCTTGACCTCGCCCTTGATCAGCGCGTTTTCACCCACAGTCAGACTGCCGTCGGAGATGACTTCGCCCTCGATTTTGCCGTCGATGATAAGGTCGTGCGAGAACTTGATGGAACCTTTGATTTCGACGTCGTTGGCGAGTACGTTTTTGCTGGTGGTCATGACGGGAGCTGAATGTGAGCGTTGGGGTTGTGCAGCAGGAGCAGGTGCGGCGGAGAGAATGGGAGCGCGCTCGACTGCGGGAGCCGGTGCGGGAATCTCGGAGCGTCTGTCGTCCTTGTGCCCTTCGGATTGTCCAATGATTTGCCTTAACATGAGGTTTAAAATATAGCTGGCTATCAAGTTGAGTGTCAATCTTTGGCTTGCTTATTTTTTGTGAGCGCGATGTAACACGATTGAGGAGCGGGGTTGCATGGGGGCGGTTTTGGGGCTGTATCTGTTCATTAATGGAATCTGTGTTCATCACAGCCGTGGAGTCGGCTTGTGCGCTAGGCATGTGTGTGGAGGAGTGCGTCACTGCGCTGCATCAGCAGCGCAGCGGACTTGTCATGAATGCTGATGTCTTGGGTGGGGAATTTGCATCTTTGTCTATAGGGGCTTTCCCTGACCGATCCCTGGTGAAAGGTCGTCGTTATGGCGCGGCTGGCAACGCAGCTCATAAAGTGGCGGCGCTGGCCGTGCGGCGTGCAGGTTGGTCCGCAGCCCAGACCCGCGAGTCGTGGATCTTCGGCGCCAGCAGCCGGGGCAATGTGGGGGAGTCTCTGGGGGGGCACTCATGGCGCAGACCTCTTCGCAAGTTCAGTGCCAGCAACACCATGCACAGTGAAATACCTGCAGCCGTGAGCATCGAGCTCGGCGTGCGCGGCCCCTGGCAGATGATTTCCAATGGCTGCTCCTCCGGTCTCGACGCTCTCGGTCTCGCCTGGATGGCCGTCCGCTCCGGTGCCGCGCCACGCGCCATCGTGGTGGCGGTGGATCTGCCGCTCATCCCCGCTCTGCTGCAAGACTTTAAAGACACCGGTCTGCTTTCCACCAATGGAGTGAACAACCCCTTCGCCACCGAGGGGGCTCAGACCACCAGCGGATTCCTCCCCGGAGAGGCCGCCGTGGCACTGACTCTGGAGCGTGGCGACTGTGGGCGTCCAAAGCTTTGCAAGCTGGAGCACTACAGCGCCAATAGCGACGCCTACGACACCCTCATGATCCCCGCAGACGGCGGCGGCATCTCCGACTGTGTGAATGCCGCACTCCATGCAGGAGATCCGGGCCGTGTGGTGGCTCTCTGCCCGCATGCCACCGGCACTCTAAACCACGCCCGTGTGGAGCCCCCGGCGCTGCTGCGTGCGCTGGAGGGCAGAGGTGTGCCGCTCCTGCCGCTAAAACCTCAGACCGGTCACACCCTCGGCGCCAGCGGCCTCCTGGATGTGGCTCTGCTCGCCGCCTGCATGGGCCAGGGGCATCTTCCCGCAACGCTTCCCGGCCTCACCGCTCCAGCCTGCGGGCTGCCATTGAATGATGCCCCTCTGCCCGTGCAGCCCGGCGACCGCCTGCTCAAGCTGGCCTCCGGCATGGGAGGGCACAATGCAGCGGTCTCTCTCGCCACAGTTTGATTCGCGCTTGGCACCAGCACTCAGATTCGCCAGAATCGCCCCACTCCTCAGCATGTCCCGCCTGCCTCTCTCGATCTCCATCATCTCCCTCAATGAAGAGGCGAACCTGCGCCGCTGCCTCGCCAGTGTGGGAGACCTGGCCCAGGAGATCGTGATCGTGGACTCCGGCTCCACTGACCGCACCGCCGAGATCGCCGCCGAGTTTGGCGCTCGTTTTGTCCATCAGGACTGGCTGGGCTACACCGCTCAGAAAAACCTCTGCCTCAGCCTTTGCACCCAGCCCTGGATCCTCGGACTCGACTGCGACGAGGAACTCACCCCGGAATTGCGGAATTCGATACAAAACTTCTTCATTTCCGGCGATGAAAACCGCTTTGATGGCGCATGGATGTCCCGCCTCGTGTGGTTCATGGGCCGCTGGATTCACCACGGCGACTGGTACCCTGATCGCAAAATACGCCTGTTTCGACGCACCAAAAGCCGCTGGGCCGCCGATGGTGGCGGGCAGGTGCACGAGCGCCTGGATGTGGACGGACCCTGCACCACGCTGAAAGGGGACCTGCTCCACTACTCATTCAAAAACATCCAGCACTACCTCGTGAAGCACGTGCAATATTCCAACGTGTTCCTCCAGACGCAGCAAAGTAAGGGAAAACGCTGGTCCCTGCTGCATACCCTCTTCCGGCCGTGGTGGCGTTTTACCCGCGCCTACATTCTCAAGCGCGGCTTCCTAGACGGCTTCCCCGGCCTCTGGATCGCAGCGGCCACGGCATTTTTTACTTTTGACCGCTACAGCCGCATGTATGAAAGCGAAGCGGAGGGCAGGGCGAAGAAATAAGATGAAAATCGCCCTCATCCATCCGCAGATCATCCGTGGCTCCGGTGTGGAGAATTACCTCATCGACTTCGCCAAGCGCCTGCATGCCGCCGGGCATCAGATGACCTATGTGACATCTCTGACCACGCCCGAGATAGGTGCTTCATTGCCAGGCACCTGGGAGCTGCAGCCACGCCTGCGCGGATCTGCCACGCTCCGCATGTGGCATTTCAACCGCCTGGCTCCACGTGCCGCACGCGCGGCGGGTGTGGATGTGAGCATCGGCTTTGGCCGCACCTGCGTGCAGGACATCCACCGCAATGGCACCGGCTGCCATCGCATCTACGGAAACCTGCTTCCCCTGTGGCAGCGCTATAGCGTGCGCCATCTGTATGAACTGCACTTGGAGCGCAGACTCTACACTGGCAAGGAAACTCGCCGCTTCGTCACCAGTTCCGCCCGTGTGGCTGCGCAGATCCAGGGTGTGTATGGCACGGATGGCGAGCGCTTTCACATGCTCTCCCCGCCCGTGGAGACGCAGCTCTTCAAACCTGCTGAAAACCGCGCTGTGGTCCGCGAACTGACCTGCAGGAAGCTGCAGACAGATGCATCCAAACCGGTGCTGATCTTTGTCTCGCTCAATCATCGCCGCCGAGGCCTGGAGCCATTGATCGAGGCCATGCAGCAGATTGATGCGACACTCTGGATTGTGGGCAAAAAGCCCCGGGCTGCCGGTCAGGAAAAAATCCAGCGCCTCGGCATTGCATCCCGCGTTCGATCTGTGCCTGTGACGAGCAATCTTGTGGAACTCTACCAATCCGCCGACTGGTATGTGCATCCCACGCAGTATGATGCCTTTTCAAACACCGTGCTGCAGAGCATGGCCTGCGGCCTGCCTGGCATCATCTCCGTGATGGACGGTGCTGTGGACCACGTGCGCAATGAGGAAAACGGACTCATGCTCTACCACCCGCAGCAGCCGCAGGAGCTTGCCACACGTATCAAACAAGCACTGGCCTTTGATGCCGCCATGTGGCAGTCCCTCTCCACCGCAGCCTGCGAAAGCGTTCGTGCCCTCACCTGGGAGCGCCACTTGCAGGAGTGGGCGGAAGTACTCTCTTTGTGATGATGTCGTCCTCCGTGGGCTGCATTGACAAAATCGGAATCGAGTGGAAGATGAGGTCGCGTCCTATGACACCCCGCGTTCTTAAAATAGTTTCTTCAGCCCGGCTGCGGCCAGGGTTCGGGATGACTATGTCATAGAGGACAGAAGTCAGAGATCGCTGCTATCCCCGGGAGCCCTGAATGCCGTCAGTCTGCATCAGGGCCTTTTCATGTCCGGGGAGCAGCACGTTCCGATTCGAACACTCTGACTCTTATGAAACTCAACACGACTGACACCGGCCGCATCCGCAACATTGGCATCGCGGCCCACATTGATGCTGGCAAAACCACGCTCACCGAGCGCATCCTCTTCTACGCAGGAGCCATCCATGCGTGCGGAGATGTGCATGAGGGAAACACCGCCACCGACTTCTCCGACATCGAGCGTGAGAAAGGCATCACCATCTCCTCCGCTGCAGCTCCATGCACCTGGACGCAGCATCCGGTGGAGGGACTGACGCGCCTGCATGCAGGCCAGCCGCACCGGCTCAACATCATCGACACCCCCGGCCATGTGGACTTCACCGCCGAGGTCGAGCGCTCCCTGCGCGTGCTCGATGGCGCTGTCGCCGTCTTCTGCGGCGTCGGCGGCGTGCAGCCACAGAGCGAAACCGTCTGGCGACAGGCCGACCGCTACCGCGTGCCCCGTGTGGCGTTCATCAACAAGATGGACCGCCAGGGCGCGGACTTTGCCCGCGTGGTGAATGAACTGCGCACGAAGCTGCGCGCCAACGCCTGGCCAGTGCTGCTGCCCTGGGGCGCTGAATCCGCACTGCGCGGACAGATCGACATCATCGACGAGCATGCGTTGCGCACGAATGCAGAATCCCCCACCGGATTCATTGTGGAGGACATTCCTGCTGAATGGCACTATGCAGTGGAAACGGCCCGGCGTGAGTTGATCGAAGCGCTCGCCAGTCTGGATGATGAGATTGCCGCGCTATGGATCGAAGGCCAGCCTGTGCCCGCACAGGCGCTGCGTGCAGCGGTGCGTCGTCAGACCATCGCAGGCCAATTCGTGCCTGTGATCGGCGGCAGCGCCTACAAGCACATCGGCGTCTCCGCGCTGGTGGATGCCATCGTGGACTTCCTGCCTGCACCCTCAGAAGTGCAGCGTGCGGAGGTGGCTGAATCGCCGCTGGCTGCGCTCGCCTTCAAGGTCGTGCGTCATCCGCAGGCAGGCAGGCTCGTCTATGTGCGTGTTTATGCAGGAATGCTCCAAAAGGGCGTGCCGCTCCTCAATCCGCGCCTCGGCAAAACCGAGCGCTGCGGCAGGCTGCTGCGTGTTTTTGCCGACCGCCGCGATGAACTTGAGAGCGTACACGCAGGAGACATCTGCGCCGTCACAGGTTTGCGGGATTTCAGCACAGGCGACACCCTGTGCCTGGAAGGTCATGCCCTCATGCTTGAGCCCCCGGTGTTCCCGGAGCCCGTTGTCAGCATGGCCATCGAGCCTGCGAAGTCCGCTGATCAGTCCCGTCTGTCCACCGCGCTCTCGCGTCTGGCCGATGAGGATCCCACCTTCCGCGTGCGCACCCATGAGGAGACAGGCCAGTGCCTCATCTCCGGTATGGGAGAGCTGCACCTGGAGGTGATCCGCGAAAAACTGCTGCGCGAGCATGGCGTCGAAACCATCGCTGGCGCACCGGAGATCGCGTGTCGCGAGACCATCACGCAAAAAGCCGAGGCCGATCATTTGCTCAAAAAGCAGAACGGCGGCTCCGGCATGTATGCGCGGGTGAAGCTTGTCGTGCAGCCTCTGGAGCGAGGTGCAGGTGTGGTCATCGAAGACGCCGTCGTCGGTGGCAGCATCCCCGCCCAGTTCCTGGGAGCGGTGCGTCGTGGCATCACCGAGGCTGCTGTGGCCGGACCTCTGGCCGGCAGCCCGCTGGTGGACATGCGCGTGCGCATCATCGACGGAGCTTTCCACGCGAAGGACTCCAACGATCAGGCCTTCCGCATGGCCGCCGCTGCGGCGCTGCATGAAGCCGTGCGTCTCGCGGCTCCTGTTCTGCTGGAGCCCGTGATGCAGGTGGAGTGCACCGTTTCTGAAGATCACCAAGGAGACATCCTGGGCGATCTGAACCGCCGCCGCGCCCGCGTCATGAACATCGATCACCGTGGTTCCGAGGCGGGCATCCTCGCCGAAGTGCCGCTGGTGGAGATGTTTGGTTATGCGGGTGCGATTCGGAGTCTGTCTCGCGGTCGTGCCAGCTACACCATGGTGCCCACCTCCTTTGAGGTGGTGCCGGAGTCGGTGCTGTCACGCCTGATCAAAGGATAAGCATGAATACGGCGGAGCTTGTTTTCGAAAGAAAGCAGGCTCCGCTTTTTTATTGGCAAGGTTTCTCAGCCCAGCTTCCATCCATCCCTCGGCGTACGGCTCAGGAATCGATTGGCCGCTTCGTTGTTAGTGATGCGCATGGCCTTGGCATCCCAGACGATTTTGCCTCCGGCGCGGTGAGCCACATTGCCGAGATGGTTGGCTTCGGTCAGAGGGCCGGCGTAGCTGAAGGGGCTGCCAGTGGGCGTGCCGTTGCGGATGGCCGCGAGAAATTCGGCATGCTGACCGGGTGAGTCGGCGATGAAAGGCTTTGGAGCCTGGAAGTCTTTGAAGGTGTTCTCAGGCAGCAGGAGATGCTTGCTGTAATCTGAGAGCAGCATGCCTTTGTCTCCCACAAACAGCACGCCGCTGCTCCACTTGCTGATGACGGGGTCGTTCTTCCAGACATCAGGCTTGTCCGCTCCCTGATGCCAGTGGAGCTTGCAGGCCGGCATGTCTCCGCGTGGTCCGTAGTCATACACGGCATGCATGGAGGCTGGAGCGATCTCTGGATGCGGCGGCGGGCCGAAGGCCTCCACACTGAGAGGTGCATCCAGCTTCAGCGCCCAGTAGGGCAGATCATTCCAGTGGCTGCCGAGGTCGGACATGGTGCCATTGCCAAAGTCCCACCAGCGATACCATTTGGGGCCGGGGAAATAGACGCTGTTGTAGGGGCGCATCGGTGCCGGGCCGATCCAGAGATCCCAGTCGAGATAGGGCGGCGGTGTCTCGGCCTCGGCAGGTCGTTCGGTGACGTAAACGATGTCGCCGTTCTTCTCCGCCTCCTCCTTGCTCTGCAGCCCCCAGGCGCGCGAAACGCACACGTGCGCCTCGGTGACTTTGCCGATCGCGCCGCTCTGAATGAGCTCCACCACACGGCGGTAGTTGGGCATGCCATGAATCTGCGTGCCCATCTGAGTGACCACCCCGGCTCTGGCGGCAGCCTCGGTGATGAAGCGGGCCTCGGCCACGTTATGGGTGAGCGGCTTTTCACAATACACCGGCTTCTTCATCAGCAGCGCAGGAAGTGTGGCGTAGGCGTGTGTGTGCTCGGTGGTGCTGATCACCACGGCATCGATCTCGCCCGCGCTGACGGAATCGTACAGCTTGCGGAAATCGCGAAACTTCTGCGCCTTGGGAAAGGCAGCGCCTGCACGATCAAGGTTCTCGCCATTCACATCGCACAGCGCCACCACGTTTTCACGCGGCTCGACTGCGGGCGGTGGCTGCATGCCTGCATCCGGCTTGCCAGCATTCTTTCCACGTGGCGGGGTGTACAGCGCCACCCCGGTCAATTCTTTGACATTGGCCGCTCCGCGCCCGCCCACACCAATGAAGACGAGATTCAGTTTCTCATTGGGAGAGCGCGCACTGACGATGGCGGGGAAACCAAAGGCCGCAGCAGCCGTGGCGCTGCGGGTGAGGAACTGACGGCGTGATGTGGCAGGCTGGCTGGCGTTCATGGTTGTGTGACTAGAACGCTGCTCAAGGCGCGGTTTCAGGAGGAAAGTTGCGGGATTCAGGGCCTGGCGCAGTTGCTCCGGCCCGTGGTCACACACTATTCCTCCTTCTTTTTCCTGCCTTCTCCCGGCTTCTTGGGCTCGTTCAGAGGCTTGTCAGGATCATACTTCGGATTGCGCTCGGGGATCTGCGCGCCGGTTTCCTTCAACCATGCCATGAGCTTGTCGCGCAGCTGCAGGGCACGCACGGAATCGAATGGGGCGCGGTTGTCTTCTTCTCCGGCGTCGAGCTTGAGATTGTAGAGCTCCACATGGTTGTCCTCGTGGAAGAGGATGAGCTTCCAGTCTCCCTCACGGATGGCGCTGTAGGGGCGTGCGCTGCCGGGATGGTAGTGCGGGTAGTGCCAGTAGATGGCCTCGCGTGCCAGCGTGTCGGTGCCTCCGAGAAGCGGCAGCAGCGACTCGCCATCGACGACCTGATCTTTTTTCAGCGGCGTCTGAGTGGCGGCCAGCAGTGTGGGCACATGGTCATAAGTGATGACCGGTACATCACAGGTGGTGTCCGGCTTTACCAGGGCAGGCCAGGAGACAATGAGGGGGATGTGCACGCCGCCTTCGTAGGCGCTGCCTTTGCCCAGGCGGGCGGGGCTGTTGTCCGTGGGGCCACGAGTCCAGCCCTGGGGCCTGACGAGGTGGCTGAGTCCGCCGTTGTCGCTGGTAAAAATGAAGAGCGTGTTTTCGGTGAGCTTCAGTTCAGCGAGCTTGTCACGCAGCCGGCCCACGCTGTCGTCCACGCTTTCCACCAGCGCGGCATAGACGGGATTGCTGTGGCCGCCTGCGGCCTTCTTGGCCTGGTATTTGGCCACGACTTCCGGCTTGCCCATGATGGGCGTGTGCACGGCATAGTGCGGCAGGTAGATGAAGAAAGGCTTTGTCTTGTTCTTTTCGATGAATTTAACAGCCTCCTCCGTGAGACGGTCGGGGAGAAATTCATCTTTGGGGCCATCCGGCAGCGTGGCTATTTTGTAGGGGGAAAAATAGCTGGGCGGCGAGCCAATATGGGCACCGCCAATGTTCACATCAAAGCCGTGTTTGGTGGGGTAATACTCCTCCTCCCCCAGGTGCCATTTGCCGATGCTGGCAGTGGCGTAGCCACGAGTCTTGAGACGCTCGGCGATCGTCTCCTCCTCCAGTGGCAGGTGCATTGTCCAGTTGGGGATGGTCAGGCGTCCGTTGCTGGGCACATGGCCCGCGATCCAGTCGGTGATGTGCAGACGGGCGGGGGACTTGCCCGTCATCATGGCCGCACGCGAGGGTGAGCACACGGTGCAGGCTGAATAGGCCTGGGTAAAACGCATGCCGTCTTTGGCCAGCTGATCGATATGCGGTGTTTCGTAATACTTCGACCCGTAGCAGCCGAGGTCGGTCCAGCCCATGTCATCGATCAGCATGACGATGATGTTTGGCGGCGCCCCGGCTGGAAGCTGTGGCAGCACAGGCACTTTGACGGGGGGCGGCTGGATGGGGGGCAGGGGCGCTGGAGGCGAGTCGTTGGCAGCTGGGGCTGGAGCCGTGGCTGAGCCTGCAGCGGGAGTGGCAGGGGCCGTTTGGCCGGAAGCTGCGGGAGCAGGAGCTGGCGCGGAGGGTGCGGGAGCTGGAGTGGGGATGGCTGGAGAAGGTACTGTGGGAGCGGTCTCGGCACCAGGCTGAGCAGAAGCAGGGGCTGCTGGAGCAGGAGTCTGGGCAGTTAACAGACCAGCACTGCAGAGATAGATGACGAGAAGGCGATGCATGAAAAGAGCGGCTGAAATTGAAATGAGACGCTGTCTCATTTTGAGGGTTTTGACAAGAACTTATGTGCAAAGTCGCCTGTTTTTCGAAAGGGAGGAGCAGCGGAAGCCAAGTGCGGTGTAGTCCGCCTGCGATGCCGGCGAAGAATCGTGCTGTGGCCGGAACCTGCGCCAAAATGCATCCTCAGGTCGCGACCTCGTGGAAATGCCGGGTGCAGACCTCCATGATGCCAACGCGTGTGGTGCAGCGGCGCATGGCGTGTAAAAACCCCTCAGGGTCCGCTTGAGCGGGAGCGAAGAAATTGAGGTGTTTTTTGATCCGGTTCACCATGTCCAGCTCCCGGGTGTCAGGCGTGGTCACCGTTTCATAGAGCTCCTCCACGTAGCGCAGGCGGTCGGCTGCCGTGGGCTGGAAGATGGGCTCTCCGCGTCCGTGCTGGCGGATCTGTTCAAAGATCCACGGATTGCTGATGGCCCCGCGCCCGATCATGAGACCGTGCACGCCTGTCTGCTGGCTCACGGCTGCGGCATCCAGATGGGTGCGCACATTGCCATTGGCCAGCACCGGGCAGGGGAGTGCTGAAGTGGCCTGGCCGATGAGGTCGTAGCGCACACCATCCCGGTACATCTGCAGTACCGTGCGCCCGTGGATGGTCACGAGGTCCACGCCATGCTTGGCAAAGAGGGGAACCAGTGCGTCGATGGTCTCGGTGTCGTCAAAGCCGAGGCGTGTCTTGACGGTGAACTTGATGGAAACAGCCTCCCGCAGCGCGCCCAAGATCCCCTCGATGCGGGGCACATCGCGCAGCAGACCACCCCCTGCGCACTTCTTGTACACCACCGGGGCCGGGCAGCCGAGATTGAGATCCACCCCGGCGATGTTGTACCGCTGCAGTTCCTTGGCGCTGCGCACCAGCGAGGGGATGTCGTTCCCGATCATCTGCGCAATGGCCGGCTTTCCAGTCGGATTGTGAATCAGCGAGGCCAGGATGGGCTTGTCCAGATGCGAGTCCGGATGCACGCGGAAGTACTCCGTGTAGTAAACGTCCGCACCGCCATAGCGCGTCATCAGCCGCCAGAACTCCAGATCCGTGACATCTTGCATGGGAGCCAGAGCAAGCAGTGGCTCCGAGCGGGCGAGGAGTTGGTCAAGATGGGTGGTGGGAGTCAATGGGAGTAAAATAGACTCGCGAGCTTTAGCCTGCTTTTGGGCCGGGCCAACGCGTTTTCCACAGCGAGTTCAAACCCGCAGGTGCCTTACAGCGCCGCGCGGTACATCTCCACAAAGTCCTCCACGCTGGGCGCGCGTGGATTGAACTGCGCAGTCCACTGTTTGGCGGCCATTTCGGCGAGATCCTGCAGGTGCTCTTCTTTGACGCCGTATTCGGAGATTTTGCGCGGCATGCGGGCTTCCCAGAGCAGCTCGCTCACGCGGTCAGCCAGGTCACCATCAAAGTAGCTTTCGTAGATGGCGGCGATCTCGGGCAGCTTGGAGTTGAAGCGGATGACGTGTGGCATCATCACGCCCACGGCCTCTCCATGCACCACGTGGAATCTGGCGGTCAGCGGGTTGGCGCAGGAGTGGGCGGCACCGAGCATGCTGTTTTCGATGGCGATGCCGGCATAGGCTGCACCCAGCAGCATCATGCCACGAGCTTCGATGTCTGAGGGATCGCGCAGCACACGGCTGAAGCCGCTGTGGCAGAGCCGGAAGCCCTCACGGGAAAAGAGAGAGGAGTAGGCGCTGCGCTTGTTGGTCACAGCGGTTTCCAGTGTGTGGGTCAGCGCGTCCATGCCGGTACACACGGTTACACGCTGCGGCTGGGAGACGGTCAGCTCGGCGTCCAGGATGGCCACCTTGGCGGCGGCTTTGGGGTCGCCGCAGGCCATCTTCACATGTGTTTCCGCATCGGAGATGAGGGCAAAGCTCTGGCACTCGCTGCCGGTGCCTGCCGTGGTGGGGATGGCGATGAGCGGCAGCATGGGCTTGGTGGCCTTGCCCACACCCCAGTAGTCGTGAATGCGCCCGCCGTTGGTCAGGATGAAGTTGCAGCCCTTGGCGGTGTCCATGCTGCTCCCGCCACCCAGACCGATGAGAAGATCAGCCTTGAACTCACGCGCGGCGGCCACGCAGGCATCCACATCCTCGGTGCTGGGATTTTCCCGCACCTCGCCAAACACACGCGCCTGCAATCCTGCCTCGACGAGAAAGGAGATCGCACGTGTGACGTAGCCCGCCTTGACGATGCCCGGGTCGCTCACCACCAGCACGCGGGTGCCGCCAAGATCGCGCGCCAGCTCGCCGACGCGCGCCAGAGTGCCGTTGCCGTAGATGAGCCGTGTGCGCGGCTGATGATCAAAGGGGGCGAGGGACATGCCGTTCCGTTCGTATGGGGGTGGGAGCCAGCATGCAGCTCAGACCGCATGCTGGCTGGAGGACGAACTCAGGCGCAGTCAATCGACCGGCGCTTGTAGAGGAACTCAAACATGTTCCCCTCGTGCGGCTGGTCCCAGCTGATCTTCATGGTGCTGATCGGCCCGATGTTCAGGCGGTCGATGTCGCCGCACTCGAGCAGCTCATTGATGAACTTCTCGTCCTGCGTGATGGCGGTGACGATGAGGGAGTAGCCGATGCGGCCCAGAACTTCGCTCTGCGGCACTTCCAGCACGCTGGCGTAGGGGCAGAGGAATTCGCGGTTGGCGAGAGGGTGTTTATTATCCGAGCACCAGATGATGGTGGGGCGCAGGAAGGTGCCGCCTTCAAACTCCACCTTGCGCGGGCCGTCGCGGAACTGCGCGGTCACGTCTTCAGCACCGGGAGTCTGCAGGTCGCTGTCGATGGCGCTGTCGATGTAGTCGGCCATCTTCACATTGGCAAAGCCGGAGAGGCGGGCGTTGTCATCATCGGCAGCAGTGGGCTTCACGGGGCCCAGGCGCTCGGCGATGGCGGTGGCGATCTCCTTGCCATACTTTGGTACGATGACGGCGGAGGCATTGATGCAGGAGCGGCCGCCGTTGTCGCTGATGGAGCTGACGATGACGTCGATGTACTCCTTCCAGTTTTCGATCTTGTCTTCACCGATGATGATCTTGCTCCAGCCCGGGCCATGCACCTGTACGGCGGGGTTGTTTTCGTACATCTTGGCGATGTTCACGTCGCCAAAGACGAGGTTGCGTCCGCTGAGCTTGACGACTTCGCCGCTGCCTTCGTGGTCGGTGGGGTAGAAGCCAAAGGCCTCAGCCGGAGCACCGGCGGCGATGAAGGCCTGGATGAGGCGGAAGGGCGTCCATGGCTCCTCACGGCCGGGCTTGATCACCACCGGGATCTTCAGCGCGATGGAGGGCAGCCAGAGGGAGTTCACCGCCGGGGAGTTGCTCGGCATGATGAGGCCGAGGGACTTGGTGGTGGGGAAGTAGGACACCGGGCAGCCGGACTGCGTGCCAAAGCCGCGATCGATCACGCTCAGGTCCAGCCCGCGGGTCAGGCCATTGAGGATCATCTTCATGTTCGTCATGGCGAAGTGGATCTTCGTCATGTTGCGCTTCACCATGATGTGCGGCAGGCCGCTGGTGCGGGAAAGGGTGGCGATGTACTCCTGCGGAGTCTGCGTGTGGCCTTTGTCTCCCAGAGGCAGGGTGCCGTTGAGGAAGAGATCTCCCGCCTTGGCGGTGATCTCGATGAGCTGCTCCACCGTGAATTTCTTCAGCGCCGCGCGGGCTTCGCCGATCTTGGCGAGGTCCTTGCGCACGATGCCGGCATTCACCTGGCTGACCTCGGCGCAGACTTCGCCCGTTTTGTGATCTTTGACCTGGACCTTGTCGAGCGACTCATAGGGGCGGCCTTTGCGGAGAGCAGGAAGATGGGGGATGGACATTGGCTGGTTGTTTTTTTGAAGAAGCGTGAGAATTACGAGCAGCAGTCACGCGGGGCAATGAAAAAACTGGCATGCAGGGTCAAGTCTTTCAGCCGACTGCGGCTGGGGCGGTGGCCGCCACGCCCGGCGTCTGGGCCAGGAGCTCCGGCGGCACCATGGCGATCAGGGCCTTGGAGAGGTTGGAGTACTCCGGATAGTCCGGGTGCGGCACACCCCGCTCTCCCACTGGGCGGAAGCGCCACTGCTTGTACATCCAAAGCCAGCACTCCGGGTGCAGACGGATTTCCTTCTCAAAACGGTCCCACACACGCTGGGTCATCTCCCGGGTGTCGTCATCCGGCCCGGGTTTAAAGACCTCCATCAGACGCCCCTCGTAGCGGCCATCTGGCAGGGGGCGGCACACGCCGGTGATGATGGAAAGGCCCAGGCGCTTGGCCAGCTCCACATGCAGGGAGGGGACGCTCGTCCACATGCCAAAACACTGGATGGCCACGGCGGCTCTGCCTGGGGAGATGCTCAGGTCCGTGAGCAGCCCTGCATGCCCCTTTTTCTTCAGCGCCTTCATGAGCTTGATCATGGCATTGTCCTGCGAGATGAAGGTGTGCCCGGACTGCTCACGCAGCCGCCTGAAGAGATGAGTGATGGAGGGATTTTTAAAATCCTGCGCCACCACGGTGAAGGGGAAGCCGCGAAAGCCCCATATCTGGCTGATGAGCTCAAAGTTCCCAAAATGCGGTGTCACCCACACGGCGCCGGTTTCGCGGGCCTTGTCTTCGATGTCTGGAGGAACGATGATGTCAAAGTGCTGCTGCCAGGTATCAGCCGTGAGGCTGGGGGACCAGAAGAGATCTGCAAAGGTGCGGGCAAAGACCTGGTAGGACCCGCAGGCGATGCGCCGCCTCTCAGCCGGGGTATATTGATCCCCAAAAGCACAGCGCAGATTCTCCAGCGCGGTGCTGCGGCCGCGGGCATCCAGCCAGAAGGCCAGCGTGCCAAGTGCACGGGAGAGGGACATGAGAGCATGGCGCGGCAGCCGTGGCAGCAGCCACACGGCCAGCTCCAGAAGCTGGATCTCGAAGAAGTATCGAAGCTTTTTCACGCTGTCTGTTTAACGACGCCTCCGCAGAATTCAACGCCGGTCTGCGGAATGCATGGCGGAGCCCGAAAATCTCGCCGGCGGCACAACGAGGCGTTTGGTATTTGCCAAAAGCGAGTTACGATGAGCCATGCCAATGACCAACCTGAACAGCATTCTCAAGCGCCTCCTCAAGCAGCCCACGGCCCCGTTTCACGAATACCATGTCCGTGCAGAAATCGAGGCGCTGCTGAAAGACTGTCCCCATGTGAAGCTGAAGCACGACAAGTTTGGCAACCTGCTGGCCACCTACAAAAACGGCAAGTCCAAGAGCAAGCCCACCTGGGTCTTCGGAGCGCACATGGACCATCCGGCTTTCATCAAGCCACCCGGCAGCACCAAGCGTGATGCCTGGGAGTTCCTCGGCGGCGTGCCGCAGGCGGAGGTGGATGCCGGTGTGAAGCGCGGCCTGCGCAAGGCCAAAGGCCAGATCGCCACCTGGAACTTTCCCACCAACATCACCAACACCCGCATCGAGGCCACGGCGTGCGATGACATCATCGGCTGCGCCGCCATCGTGGTGACCTTTCTTGAGCTGGCCCGCCTTGACATCCAGACCACTGTGCACGCGGCCTTCACCCGTGCGGAAGAGGTGGGCTGGCTGGGCGCATGGCACCTGGCGCAGAACTGGCCTTTTGGCGACGACAGCGTCTTCCTCTCTCTGGAAACCAGCCGCCCGGTCAATGGCGCTGTGATGGGCGGCGGCCCCATCCTGCGTGTGGGAGACCGTGTCTCCATCTTTGACAACGAGGCCATGGCCGTGCTCATCACCACCGCCAAGGAGCAGGGCATCCGCGTGCAGCGCTGCCTGCTGGACGCCGGCGCCTGCGAAGCCACCGCCACCCAGGCCTCCGGCATCCGCAGCGTGGGCATCTCCATCCCTCTGGGCAACTACCACAACCTCAACGATGCACGCCAGATCGCGCCGGAATTTGTGATGATGGACGACCTCAAGTCGATGATCCAGCTCCTCAAAGCCCTCGTCGCCACCAAGCACGACGGCATCGGCGAGCGTACCATTCGCGAGCGCGTGGAACTCCGCATGCAGGAGCACGCTGAACATCTCAAGGCGGGATCAAAGCTCTTCAAGTAACACACTTCCGCCTGCAGCGGGCTCAAGTCAGCGCTCGTGTGCTTGGCTGTGGTGGCAACAAGGAGCTGACGGGAGTTGAAAACGGGGTGAAATGTCCCCTGCATCGTTTGGTGCATGGTCGTCGGGTGCTTTTTGTGTCGCGACTCCAAGCAACCACTCCCTCAGCGCCAAACGATGCCCTTTTTTAACTTCGGTATCCGGGTTCAAGACCAGGTGAGGGCAAAGTGGGATGCTCGGCAGTCACTGAGAAGCGGGCAGCTGCGCGACCAATGGAGCCGCTATCAACGTGGCTGGTGGGCCTATTATGGCCGGGCCGAGGAGCGGCGAAACATGGTGCAGCTGAGCGGCTGGATACGCCGCCACATGCGCAAATGCTTCTGGCAACGCTGGCACAACGCCAGCGGGAGCACAGCAGTCGCGGAGCCTGGCGCATGGGGAGACACCCCGTGATGCAGGAAGCGCTCAGCAACAACACCTTGGAGAAACATGGGCTGATCACACCAGCCGACCTGGCCTCGCGGGACAAGCCCCGCGACGTTGCCAACCGCCGGATGCGGAAAACCGTACGTCCGGTGGTGTGGGAGCCCCGACGGGTAAAGTCCTGTCAGGGCGACCCGATTCACTAAAGAACCCGCTCTGCGCTAACGGCGGGTTAACCCAAGATACCGTTTCTCCACTCCGGGGCGGTTCGCTATCCTTGGGTTAACCACCTTGTCACAGCCCCTGCGGGGGGCGCGGCACCCACCCATCGTCTCTTTTTTCACATCACATGTACGGCATGGTCAATAAAGCGGTCCAGGATCTGCTCATCGCAAAGCACGGCATGGAGGTCTGGCTGCGCATCAAGGCCAAAGCGGGCGTGGAGGATGAGATCTTCATTTCCAACCAGGCCTACCCGGACGACGTCACCTACCGGCTGGTGGGCGCTGCGTCGGAGGTGCTGGCGCTTCCCGCCGCGCAGGTGCTGCATGAGTTTGGCCGCTGGTGGGTGCTGGAGACGGCCCGGCATGGCTACGGCCATCTTCTCAAGGCAGGCGGACGAGATCTGGGCGAGTTTCTCCAAAACCTGCCCAATTTCCACACCCGCATCGTGATGATCTTTCCCGCGCTCCAGCCTCCGGAGTTTCAGTGCACAGACGCCGCGCCCGGCCAGGTGCGGCTGCACTACCGCAGCCACCGCCGCGGGCTTTCCGCCTTTGTCATCGGCCTGCTGCACGGCCTGGCGGAGATGTTTGCCGTCAAGGCGGAGATCTCCCAGGAGCAGAGCCGCGATGCCGGGGCGGATCACGATGTCTTCCTCATCACCTGGAAAGAGGAGCCTGCGGCTGCATGAGTGCGCGTGAAAAACCCATGCCCGGCATGCCCTGGTCGGGCGTGGAGGAGGTCTTTCCCTTCCTTTTTGCGTGGGATGCGCGCGGGCGCTTCATCCGCATCGGGCCCTCGCTGCGGCGCGTGGCGGCGGGGCTCTGCCTCGGCTCGCTGGTGGAGGAGGCCTTCAGCCTGGAGCGGCCCCAGGGCGCGCTGCGCTCTCCGGAGCTGCGCGGCATGCTGCTGCTGCTGCGCCATGCGGGCTCCGGCCTCCAGCTGCGCGGGCAGGTCATGCATCTGGTAGAAGCTGGTATCGAGGTCTTTCTGGGCACCCCCTGGCTGCAGACCTCGGACGAGCTGGACCGCCTGGGCATCACGCTGGCGGACTTTGCCCCGCACGACTCCGCGCAGGATCTGCTGCACGTGGCGCAGGTGCACCGCATCGCCAATGAGGAGCTGCGCGTGCTCAATGACCGCCTGCGGCACAAGCAGCACCGGCTGATCGAAAAAGAGGCCGAGTCCCGCAAGCTGGCCATGGTGGCGCAGCGCACGGACAATGCCGTCATCCTGGCGGACAAAGACGGCCTCATCGAGTGGGTGAATGATGCCTTTGAGCGCATGACCGGCTGGCGGCTGGAGGAGGTGCGCGGGAAAAAGCCCGGCTCCTTTCTGCAGGGCCCGCGCACCGATCCACACACCGCCGAGGAGATGGGCCGCAAGGTGCGCGCGGGGGAGAGCTTCCGCTGCGAGATCCTCAACTACCGCAAAGACGCCACCGCCTACTGGGTGGACATCGAGGTGCAGCCCATCTGCGACAATGACGGGCGCGTGACCCACTTCATGGCCCTGGAGGCTGATGTCTCCGGCAAAAAGCGCAACGAAATGCGCCGCCAGCTGGAGGCCGCCGCCGCCGAGGTCATCACCAGCGGGGTGCGGCTGCCGGATCTCATCCCCGCCATGCTGCGTGCGCTGGGCCGCCAGCTCCAGGCCACCGTGGGCATGTGGTGGGTGCCGGACCTGCGCGGAGAGGTGCTGCACCTGGCAGAGGCCTGGCAGCTCCCAGGCACCGAGGCGGAGGTCTTCATGCAGGCCTCCCGCGAGATGACCTTTCCCCCCGGCAAGGGCCTGCCAGGCCGTGTGTGGGCAGGGCACGCCAGCCACTGGATCACCGATGTGCGGCAGGATCAAAACTTCCCCCGCCGCCACGCGGCAGCCGAGTGCGGCATCACCGGCGCGGTGGCCTTTCCCGTGATGGTGGACGGCCACATCCGCGGCGTCATGGAGCTCTTCAGCGTGCACCTCGATGCGCCAGACCCGGATCTCCTGGAGGCGCTGCGCCGCATCGGCAGCCAGCTGGGCCTCCTGCTCAAGCGCCTGGAGGCCGAGGCCGCCCTGCGCCGCAGCGAGCGCGCCATGAATGAAGGCCAGCGCCTCGCCCACCTGGGCACCTGGGAGTGGGACCTGCATACCAATGCCCTCTCCTGGTCCGATGAAAAATTCCGCATCTACGGCTTTGAGCCCCGCAGCTTCATGCCCACGCTGGACCACGTGCGCAGCTGCGTGCTGCCGGAGGATCTGGAGCGCTTTTTGAGCGTGCTGGACTCCGTGGCCAAGACGGGCCAGAGCCAGGAGGTGTCCTACCGCGTCACCCGTCCGAACGGGGAGATCCGCCACGTCACCACCATGGCCGCCGCCGAGCTGGATGAAAAAGGTGCCCCCTGCCGCCTCGTGGGCACCATGCAGGACATGACGGACCTCATCCGCACGGAGGATGCCTACCGCCAGGCCCAGCGCATCGCCCATCTGGGAAACTGGACCATGGACCTCGCCAGCGGCCACATCCGCTGGTCGGACGAAAAATACCGCATCTACGGCTATGAGCCCGGCACCGTGGAGGTGAACATGGAGCTCTGCCAGCGCGCCATCCATCCGGATGACTTTGATGCTGTGATGCAGTTTGTGGACACCGTGGTGCGCACCGGCCAGCCCATGACCACCATCTACCGCATCCTCCGCCCGGACGGCGAGGAGCGCCACCTGCGCAGCAGCGCCGAGGTGGGCCGCGGAGCCGATGGAGAGCCGCGTGAGGTTATCGGCACCGTGCTCGACATCACCGAGCTCGTGCAGGCGCAGCGCACCCTCCAGCAGACGGAGGAGCGCTGGCAGTTTGCCCTGCAAAACAACGGCCTCGGCGTGTGGGATTGGAACATCATCTCCGGCTACGTGCTCTACACCGACCGCATCCAGCTCATGCTCGGCTACGAGCCCGGAGAGTGGCCCCAGCACGTGGACAGCTGGGCCTCCCGCGTGCATCCAGACGACCTCCCCTCCGTGATGGAGGCCATGAACCAATGCCTCAGCGGCGCGACTCCGGACTACATCTGCGAGCACCGCCTGCGCTGCAAAGACGGCTCCTGGAAGTGGGTGCAGGACGTGGGCCGCATCGTGGCCCGCACCAAGGACGGCAAGCCCGAGCGCATGATCGGCACGCAGATGGACATCCACATGCGCAAGCAGTCCGAGGAGGCCGCCCGCCGCCGCGCGGAGATGCTCAATGGCATCCGCGCCGCGCAGGAGCACTTCATCGGCGCCGTGGATGTGGCCCCCGTCTTTGCTGAGATGCTGGATGTCGTCGTCTCCCACACGCGCAGCGGCTTCGGCTTTGTGGGCGAGGTGCTGCGGGACGAGGCTGGCGCGCCCTACCTGCGCTCCTACGGCCTCACCGACATCGCGTGGAATGAAGAGACGCGCAGCCTCATGCGCCAGATGGGTCCCATGGGCATGGAGTTCCGCAATCTCAAGACGCTCTTTGGCATCCCCATGGTCACGGGGGAGGTGCTGATCGCCAATGACGCCGCCAATGACCCGCGCCGTGGCGGCCTGCCGCCCGGCCACCCGCCTATCCGCACCTTCCTCGGCCTGCCGGTTTACAATGGCCTGGAAATGGTGGGCCTCATCGGCCTGGCCAACCGCCCTGACGGCTACGACAAGGAAGTCGTGAAGGAGCTGGACCCCTACCTGGCCGCCGTCAGCAGCATGATCGTGGCCCGCCGCGAGGAGCAGCGCCGCTGCAAGATCGAGGAGGAGCTGCGCGCCGCCCGTGACAAGGCGGAGGCCGCCAGCCGCGCCAAGAGCGAATTCCTGGCCATGATCTCCCACGAGATCCGCACCCCCATGAACGGCATCATCGGCATGGCCGGCCTGCTGCGCGCCGGGCGGCTGGACCCCCAGCAGTCAGAGATGGTGGAGGCCGTGCTGCACAGCGGCGGCGCGCTGATGAAGATCATCGACGACATCCTCAACTTTGCCAAAATCGAAGCCGGGCAGATCGAGCTGCAGGTGCAGCCCGTGGCGCTGGATGATCTGGTGGAAGGCGTGGCCGACCTGCTCCACCACGAGGCCGCCTCCAAGGGGCTGGAGCTCACCACCATCATCTCCCCCGAGCTGCCGGACGTCATCCTGGGAGACGCCGGGCGTCTGCGCCAGGTGCTGCTCAATCTCGCCGGAAACGCCGTCAAATTCACCGACAAAGGCCACGTCACCATCCGTGTGGAGCCTGGCGGGGCAGGGCAGGTGGCCTTCCGGGTGGAGGATACCGGCATCGGCCTGCCCGCAGGTGCGGAGGAGCGGCTCTTCAAGCCCTTCAGCCAGGTGGATGGCTCCCAGTCCCGCCGCTTTGGCGGCACCGGCCTGGGCCTGGCCATCAGCAAAAAACTCGTGAGCGCCATGCGCGGCCGCATCGGCGTGGAGAGCCGTCCCGGCCCGGGTGCCACCTTCTGGTATGAAGTACCATTGCAGCCCGCGCCGCCGCCCGCCGCCGCACCGGAGGCCTGCGCCTCCACGCCGCGGGTGGTGTACATCGGGCATGCCTCACCGCGCCTGGCTGAAAGCATCCGCGCCGCGCTCAGCGGCCCCGGGGTGGAGTTTCACACCCTCGGCCGCCGGCAGTTGCGCGCCCACCTTTCCATCCTGCGCCATCCGCACGAGGTGCTGCTGGTGGACGCCGCGTGGGTCAGGCCCGCCATGCTCAGCGCGCA
>APMI01009490.1_pt1 | contig 21317 bp, 20 predicted proteins | sample 667938 | NCBI WGS metagenome assembly APMI01 (sample SAMN01084076, study PRJNA167559) | wastewater metagenome | biome: Wastewater | place: Denmark: Ejby Moelle, Odense | collected 2011-11-28
ATTTACCAGTGACGAACTTGTTGCGAAGAAGGGGCCAATGAATTAAACCACCTGCACTATTAATATATGCGTACCTTTCCCTGCACTGTTTTGGATTGCGCTTGAACTCAAGCTGCAGCGATGCATTAAGCTGTTAAGATATTTCCTTCCACTTGGGTTTGGTGGGATCTGCCGACTGCTCCACGTACAGTTTGAGAGTTGAATCTTACTGTGTTATGCTTAGCTTACTTCTTGCGTCCACACGCGCCGATGTTACCGCTCCCTGTTCATTATCAAATTAGGCTATTATATTCTAATTACACAGCCTATTATTACTGAAACTGAATTCATGCCCCACTCGCACTCTTTGCACTTTAGTCTACACTAATTCATAAGACTTTAATAGATGCAATTTGGTCATAGCTAAAATTTAATAATTATCACGAGGCATACTTGGTCCCATATCCATCTGGGTGCTGGTTAGGCCTTGTGTTACGACGCATGCGACTCACCTAGTCCCGCGTGTAGTATATTGAACTGGGGGGTGGATAATATGACCCTTCGTTATAGTAAACCGCTGGGTTTGCCTTCTCTACTGGAGGTGCCCCATAGTGAACTGGGTAATCGTAGTTCATTCTTCGTCCTGCGTTGTCGATGGTCTTGCTTCGATTGTAGTATTCTAGTCTGTTATGCCCTGGCACACTTGGGTTTCGCAAATTATCAGCCATTCTCCGTTTGTCTTCGGCATCACGATTTTGCTGCCCCTGTCTTGGATACCTAGAGTTATACCCGTAGTCTAAGCTTTGGTTCATTTTGTCCCGTGACTGCCTACTTGGTGCTTGCTGGTACTTAAGAAAGCTATTCAGTTGTTGAGACCCAATCGATTACTATGCCCGCTGAGGTGGGTATTGCTTCATTTCCATATTGGAGTCTTGTCTGACAGTATCTAAGCTATTGAACATGTTTTTGCTAGCTAGCTCAAAACTATTATAAGCGTTCTGAGTACTGCCGTACGTAATGCTATTATATGGATTCGAATCGAACTGACTTCCATTCGCGTAGCTATTGTGCAAGCTACTGCCTATCATTGCAGGATTAAAGCTAAATGGCTTGAAGTGAAGGATGTCATTCTTGTATGGAGCTAGCACTTGATATATTTGGCTAGGCAATGGTCGATCTCTTGGATTGCAAAGCATCACATTAATCAGATTGCAGAGCAATTACGAATATTTTCTTTGAATACTCTGCAAAGCTCGAGGAATTTATCTTTCAATGTTACCTGGACCAGAGCTTGTTGAGTACAGCATTGACCCTTTGTTTTTGTTCTTACCATAGTCTAATGCTGTTGATAGTGGAATCATCGAACAAACCTCGAGAAGCACAAGGCCTAATCGATAAGTTTATTGGATAAAAAAATTGACCACATTCTTGTGACTCCAATACATTCTCTCATTTCTGGATTGGTCTAGAGCTTTAGGTGAGCTCATTGAATTTTCAATTTTGATGCATCCAAGTGAATTAAACTTTATGTTATGGATACTGAATTCACTATTTACGCACTTGATTCTTTCAAATTGACGAAGCGCGTTCAAGACTGACAGAGCCAAGAACCAAATCTCAGTTTAATGAAAATTTTAGTTCCTGCTCTGCCTTGCTTCAATTTATGGTAGCATTTTGTATTCGTATAGGGGATAGTAGTACTAATTTATTAAATCAGTACCTCAGCTTCTTGGGCCTGCTCACAAATTCCCTTCTTTTTTATTCGGATTTAGTAAGGCACGTACAAATTTGTTAAATCTATACTATGCGTACTATTTTTGAGACTGAATAAGCCAAAGAGTACAAAAAAATGTATTAGTTTAAATTGTCCATCTCTTCGGCTGTTGATTAATAAGAAAACTAACGCTGCACGTACTCATCATGAACGCTCTATGGACTTTGATACGCCACTTCCGCATCTGTGGAAATTATGCTGTTAGATAGAGTCTCCATGTCAGCGTATCGAAATATTTGAGAACGCTCGTGATAATTGCTGGCCTGGTTGCCGGAGGTGAAGACTTTTCCTGAAGATAAGGATCGCAAAGGTTTTATACCCATTTTTATTTTATATATGAAAACATTCCAACTAATTAATTTCACGTTATTTATACGGATTTATAATATAGTGTGCGCAGATGTAAAAAATAAATATTATATACATAAAAAATAACGATTAAGACAATGCATGTGAGGAACGCAAGAGAACCCAAATCTAAGCCAGCTGTTGTGGAATTCTCTAACCTTACCCAAAATAACAAAGCTTAATTTCTCGAGTTTCTCTTAAAGAATAACATCACTTTCTAGAAGGGGTCAGAGACTGGTAAGGGTGACTATGTTGCCAAAGTTATTATCCAAAAGCCTGACTAAAATAAATAGAATATTGTTAAATCAGAAAGACTAAAACCTAAGACAAATGGAAAGCAAGATATAAAAAAAACGAAGTATAAGTCTATGATGGATTCTCAAAAAAGTGTGAAAGTAAATACACCTATTAAACAGCAAAGTAAAGAAATTTAAAGATAGCCTTCTAGCTCTTTCAAAAATGTTGAAGTAAAACAACAAGTATCAAGCAATTTAAATTCGAAAAATTAAAAGAAGATGATCAAAACTATTAAAATTACGGAATTTTTGGCCAAAGATAACAAAATAGATTTTAATAACTCAAACTTTAAGTATAAGCAATTGTAAAATGATAGTCGTACAACTAATAAGTATGAATTAAAAAGACTTAATGATTAGAGAAATAAACAGAATAATTACAATGACACAAGCCAATCAAAATAGAAAAGAATTTCTGTGAAAGCCAGAGAATATAGTAAGTCTCCTAGCTGGACAAAGAAAGAGACTATTCAAAAACATAATGAGAAAATATCAGAAATAAACAATCAGGTAAGGAAAAAAACAGAAGAGCAAAAATAAATATTTGAGTTGGTAAATAAGTATCTTAAAATTTTTGATATGCGACTTTCTGGTCAGAGACCTATAAGATGGCCCGCGCTACAGTTACAACGAGCAATCGAAGAGATTTATAATTAACTTTTCATTAAAACAACGCAATCTTTAACACAGAAAGGTGTTGTCTTTAAGTAATTACAGAATACAAGCCAGAGTTTTGTAAAATTTATTAAGTAATGGTATGCGAGTAAGTATAAAAATGAGAAGCTTGCCAATTCAAATCTATTTAACTTACTGTACTCCTTATCATTTTATCTTGAGAACTAAAAGAAGCTTGTTAACTTACCTAAAAGTTATGTGAGGGAGGTGAAAATAAACCAAAGAATGACTTTTTCAGGATCTTTTATGCAGACATTTTAAGACTTCATATCTGAAATTTATTAGTTTGACGATCTTCTCTTCTTTCTCTTCATTCGAAACATCACTTTGTCATAGGCCAGCAAGCAGAGCAAGACTAAAGATAAGAGCAAAATAGATTTTCACTAAAAGGATCTTAAACTGAATTACAAAGAATTCGTCCAAATTTTGAATATTATTCTGGATGGAGATACTGAACTAATTGAAGAGTACAAAATCATGATATTAACACGTCTTAATTCAAAGACTGATCAGTAAGATCGACAGGCTGGCCTTGAGCAGGAAATAAGAATATCGGGATTGGATTTTATGCTAATTTTGGTATAAAACTATCACACTAAAAGGTTACTAAATCATTAAATTCCAGCTTTTTAACCCAAAAGTGCAACAAAAAAAGTTTAAGCTTCTAAAACTTCATCGATGAAATTTGAAAATGCAAACTAAGCACTCAATCTTCCGTGCGGGCAGGAGGTGGAAACAGAGGAGCTTACTTTCGGTGAAGAAACTCAATAAAATTTATAGAAATTTATGGACTATTAAATGAGTAAAGATTTCTGGAAAGTCGAAGATTAAACAACAATATTAAATGCTTTCGCTTAGGGATCTTTAGAATCTTTAATCAAGGATAAAATGGAGAGAAAAGTAACCGAGTTTGTCAATATTTTAATTGAAAATAGGAGCGAGTACAACTCAATAGAAAGCAAGAAATTAGGACACGGTGACACTATGGGAGTTCTTTAGAAAAAGTATATTAAGGATCTCTTCATGAAAAAATCTCGAAATTTACTGGGCTGCATTGTCGAGATGAATAAGTTAAAATGGTTTTAGTAGTTGAAACTAAAAGACCCTTCTCCTGAAGACATTGAGAAAGTAGAAAATCTTCAGCTAGCTTATAGAAAGTTGAAGAGTTAGCCAGACTCTTAAAAAATAGGTAAGCTATGCAAGAACATTTTAACAGTATCACAGTTGACGTTTGCACTTGAAAAACTTATATGCCAATGATCATCTGCAATAGTTCTTATACATTAAATTATTTGCATTAAAATTATCTCATGAATGCTCAGTAAAGCTAATATAAGGAGCCTCTGCTTCTTCTTAAGAAATATCATCAATACTTGCAGAATAGGCCACAATAACACACCGAAATTCTTGTGTATGAACGCCTCGTATATTTGATAGCAACCAGTATTGAGAATAAGTAGACAATTCCCAAAGGTATCGGATTACTGACATAACTTACTTCATTTATCAACAAAATTAACATAAAAGTTATGGGAAGTACTGCTATTGATTTCAGTGAAAAGTTAAATTTAATTTCCAAATGCATTGATATGCTCTTCTTCAAACCCATTAGAAACAACGTAAAACCAACTGAAAAACTGCTACAGCTTCGGGCCTTAAGCTTTAACAATTTGAGTTGTCTTTACAAGGAAAATAAGCAAATTTAGGATGCTTTGAAGGCTTTAGAAGTAGCCTTATAAATATAAGAAGCACTTTTGGATAAGAACTACGAAGACACTTATAAATCAATCGCATCAACTTATATTAACAAATGCGTGATTCTCTCTAGTCTATCCTTGCATGAAGAAGCTATTGAGACCATCAAAGTTAGTCTTAGTAATATCGAAAAGTACAGGAATCGATTCGGAGTATAGATCAAAGAGAAAGAAGATAAAGAATTAAAACACATGACTATGTTAGCCTACTATAACATCGGAGTCGAACATGAGCATTTAGGACACTCAGATCTAGCTATTAAATTTTATGAAACTGCTTTCAAGTAGGCCAAATAATTAGGAAATTGGGCAGTCAAAAACCAAATAATTGCCGTGCTCAAGAAGTTAAAAGGTAAGAAGTGATCAATTTATATAATATATGTTTAAGATTTTTGGCAATATTAAAATAATTATGTTTATATCTAGTTATATTAAAAATTATTCATCATTGTCCCAATATTGTCTTTCAAAATTTAAGGGGTTATGCAATTTTGGTCAGGTACGATTATGGATAGTGTCTTTAACAGCTATCACAAGTACCTTATGGCCTCTCGTCTTTTTAAATCAACGAATTTCGCGTTGGTTAGTGAATCCATGCGTATTCTCTTCTTTTTTTAGCCTCATCATTAGCCATCTGTTTCTTCAAATCACATAAATATTTATCAATTTTATCTCTCCTAGTTTCGTTCTAATTTCTTTGTTATTCGGCATACATTCTCAAGTTTTGCTTTACTTCTCTCTCTCTTTCTAGTTCGTCTTATTTTTTTTGTCGTTCTTTATTTTAAAGAGCCTATTGACGCCTTCTCTCCTCTTGTTCTTTCATAATTTTTCTCGCCTACATTATTTTTTTCTTTCTTTGTTCTCGCTATGCTGCTTATTCTTGTTTTATATTTTATTATTTAATTCGCCTTTAGCTATCCTACTTTAATTATTTTTATCGCTTCGAGTTATTTTGGTTGATCTGCTATCTAAGATCTCTTTTGTATTTTTCCTGTTTTTAAATTTGGATTTATGTTTGATTAGGATGGCCAAATATTCCAATAACTGGTTCCATTCTTTAATTTTTTTCATTGACTTATCTGTTTTTCTTTCGGTCCATTTGTTGTTATAATTCCTTTCTGAGCTGTTCTACTCTTTGATGTTGAAGTTGAGCCCTTACTTTTTCTTGTTAAGCATTTTAATTTTTAATATACTCGATTTCGATCATGCTTTTTTCCAATTCTTACTTCTGCTTTTATTTCTTTTGTTTATTGATGTTCATTTTTTATCTGTTGTATCGATTCATTTCTTAGAACTACCTTAGTGCTCGACTCCTTGCCTGATTGTGCACAAGATCATCTGCATTTATGAGGCTTGTGTTGAGCTTCTACTTCTACTGCTGCTGGGCTTCTTCTTGCTTCTTGTGCAGCTTGTTCTGGTATAGTTATTTATTAAAACAGCCTACGCAAATTGTTTTAGTCGGGCTTCTAGGTATATACGACCTACTCATGTTTGTAGCCTTAACTTTAGGAGAAACTGTCTGAGTATGCAAGTTACCCTTTGATTTTGCAATATTTGATGTTGCTGGTCTTTGTGAATGCTATTGACGAATCTGAGAAAATTATCTGCTTCTTTCTCTACGTGATGGCGTTAGATGCATTTTTCGCGAACCTTAATAGTGCATAATTCGTTAAAATTTTATATTATCATTTAAAATTAGATTAATAATCATTTTTTCCTTACGTTTGTCTTGGGAAGCTGTTTAGATTTGGTTTAACAAAACGCTATATGCCTGGTCGCAGCTTTTTCATTGAATTTTCGACCACAATAATTACACTGAACAAGTCCTTGAGCGATATCTGAAGCTTGCTTTTACTCTGCAGAAAGAGTCGCTCCTTTAGCTTGTTTCATATTCGCTCGAAAGGCTAAACTGGCAGCTTTCCATTTTGGAATTTCTTCTTATTTTTTTGCAATTTGTGTCGTAATATTCTTATTAGTCTTCGGAGGATCGCCTTTCTTTTGCGGTTGAGGTTTCTAAGAAATGTCTCCTTAAACTTCGACTGCTCTGCGAGCGGCAGAGTCAAAAGCTTTACGTTTCGACAAGAAAACCTTTTGACAAATCTTTTCATGTTTGGAAATAATATTTTCACTGAAAGTTCTATCGCAATGCCTGCATTCAACGAGGCGCTGGTTTGACTCATCAGGATATTAATCAAGTTAATTACTGTAACTTGCTTTTGGCTTGTTGGTAGTTGTAGCTTGAGACTGCTTTTATTTTCTTAGCTCCTCTTCCAGAAGCGCATTAAAGTCCTTCTTTGGCTTTATTGGAGCTTACATTTATTTATCAACATACTCATCATAGACAGGCGGCGATCTGTAATCATTTTGTAAAGCAGGTTTGGAATCGTTGACATTTTTACCAAGTGTTGTTTTGCCACTTGGGGGTTTCGCTTGTGAACTTTATACTTTCTTAGATGGAACATTGCTGTTACGATTTTAATAGTATTATTTCTATTAGTTTTTAGCTGCTTTTATGTTAGTTATTGGCTTCTAATTCGATTCACTATTGCTAATTTTTTATCGGCTTAGGCCTTTTGAACTCATCTTCTTTTTCAAAAGCTGCAAGCCTTGCTTTGCTTCATTAATGCGACTCTCAGTCATATGGTCCTCAACAACAAACTCCTTTTTAGAGGTAGGGAGTTTGGGAGGCATCTTGGTGGTCTATATTTTTCTGCCAGAAGAGGGACGATTGTAATTAGTCTTTTCGAGCTATTCCTTCTTGGGTGGTTGTACATCAGTCTTCATAAGTCGGTTTATGGGCTGTACAGCTGGCGCCTTGACGTTTTTGTCTAAGTAGACCAAAAATTACCTCGACTGTTTGAACTTTTCATCTGTGTATTATAATAATATCAATTTAAACTGCCTATGTTCTGAATAGCTAAAATATAAAACTCTAAAGAATCACACTCTTAGCAGGTAGCAGAATGGGTGATATACCACCGTTAGTAAGAGACTTGTAAAAATAGACCCGTACCTGAACTTGTCCTGATTATGGTTCTCTCCGTTCGAGAACAGTACTGGGAGTCCGACTAGTACAGCACTATATATCATAAGGCCGCAACAAAAGCATGGCAGCACGAGCAAGATCAGATTGTTTTCAGCTATGAGCCCTAGTAGATACCCGAGAACAAGCCCAAAATTGATAAAGAGGGACAGCTTATTATTAAGATCTTTGGAGACAGCCGACCAGCCATTTAAATAACCTAAGAGTCATACAAATTGTACCATAAGCAAAGTTTATGACAGTTGAAAATGCCCCGAATATAATAATCTCATTCTGCACTGTCTCAGGCTATTATTCGGCTGCGATGTAGAATGCGCACACGATATTCTCAAGTCCAATAGCCAGAGACAAGTAATATTTGAGTATTTGCGATTATATTTTATACTAGATATTCTTCGATAGTTTGGTCATTGCACGACTGGACTACGAACCTGACTCAGGCTCGGCTGCCCCTCTCCTTGCTAGTGCCTCTTACTCCGATTCAGACTTGTGAAATAGCAAGAAGCGATGTACGATAATGCACGTTGTGATGCTGACTAAAGTAATTAGACATGCATAGGGAAATGCTTATTATTAGTCTTCCTCTGCCTATTCCAGGCTTACTATTTTAGGCTCATTAAACATAATCACCTTGTAATGAGTTTCTGGCAAGTAAATCAGTAGAGGGTAGAACATAAAAATCATTAGACAAAATGGAAGCAGAATGTCCTTGTCTCCCGAGTGGATGCTAGAGTACCCCGTGCGAGAAGCCACAATGTTCACTAAAAAACATATTAGTAGTGCCACTCCAATGAGTGCCTCAAGCATTTAAATGTTATAATACAAAAGCACCAGTATTAGGCACAATTTTTAAGATTTAACCAGTTTAGATAGATGAAAATAAATGATCGTCACATAAGATGCCGAATTTTGACTTTAAGAGAGCGATCTGCGACTTGAGTAAAATGGCTGAGTTCTCCCTCTTCAATCTCTGTTTAATCCGATTAAAGCACAATTTAATCCTAAACTCTTTAATTTTACAGCTGACATATCGAGTTTTCTCCTAATGCAACTTAGTTGTTAAACAAGTTCATAAACAAGTTACCAGATTATTTTCCCTGAGAGCAGTCGTCAGTCTTGGTTTTCACTTGGACCCATTCGTATGGCTTTGACCAATCATTTTCGGGTACTAATTTTTTGAATTTTATTTTCCATTAGGTAAATTTAATTTACTCACCCACATTTAAATTTTTGACATATTAAAAGAATTATAGAAAGGCTATTGGAATACCCTCTGGTTTCAGAATCGTTTTTGCTTCTAAAAAATCCTTTTATTTTGTGATGAATGAAGAAAATAAGTTACCCTTCAAGTAGAAATCCATCAAAGTATAGCACATTGATTCCAGGGTATCTTTAGAGCAAGATTCTAAATTCATGATTAGTGTACTTAGCTTCAAGTGTGTTCCGACTGAACAATACTTGCTATCGTAGTCGAGTGAAGATTATTCATTTTTTCTTTCCAAGTTGAAGCAGTTGAGAAAGAAAAGATCATTTTTCATGTAAGACTCACCTAAAATAACGTTCTTGAGACCCAAAGACCGAAAAACATATCCTGAATTATCAATTCTGTCGATTAGTCTCAGCTGAATAATTGGGTAAAATTACGAGATGATACGCGAGTAAAAAAAGAGTTTTCTAACATAATTTTCTTTTATAAGCACTCATGACATCATCAAGAGAAGGACCGTATCGTGAATGCACTTCGATGTCAAATAAGTTTTTGTTGATTTTCTCAGTACCTGACCATTTTATAGGAGGCGTTATTTTTTATCTTAATTCTTCCTTTATATTTTTGGAAAACATCTTATCCTTGGAAGACTAATATAAAAATGATTGTACGGGTTTGATGTAAACAGTTACAAACTTCCGAAGAGTTAAATCGATTCCCCGGTAAACTTTGCAGGAGTAGTTAACCAGTATAGGGCTTTTCAACAAAAATCTATCATTGATGTTGATTTTCTTGCTGCCAACTTCACTATCTTTGTGTGCTGTTTCGATGATCGAACTGTTTTGATTTTTATGATTGGCTGACTATTTGATTATTCTGGAAGCTTTTTCCATTTGCTAAAGGCAGGAATATTATAATTATCCAAATTCTTCACTCTACGGAGATATGCTTTTAAATAGAGTTCATTTTGTGAACTCCTTCACTAGGAACATTGCTCTGTATTTTAAATAAAGTTTTGGTTAATGCAGCCTTCTTTTTTTCTCTGATGATGTGAATTTACATCATTAAACTTAATTTGAAGCTGGCCTAATGAGTAATAATAAAATTGTAAACTACGCCGCTCTATAAAATATGAGTAAGGCTGGTTTGAAGTTAGGCTCAGGGCTGGCTAACAAAAGTCTGTCACATAATGAAGACTTCGATAACGAATTCTTAGAAAATGAAGAATAAGCACAATAAAAGTAATGTTAAGAACAAAAAATAAGCCCTATTAATAACAAAAGTATATCCCACTCTCAATACTTGCCGGTAAATAGCACTGAAAATATTGGCAAGGACAGCTAAGCCAAAATAATAAAAAGATTAAACAATGGAATGGAGAAGCTGAGCGTTAGTATTTTGCAGATGCGCTAAAACTGCAAGGACTTAGATATAGAAGAGATCCTTTTTAAAAAAAGAAATCTCAAAAAATAATAGTAGATATAAAAATTCCTTGCTGAGATGAAGGCGGAAAAAGTAAAACGCAATCAGAAAAAGAAAAAAAGATTGCAGAGATAAGCAAAAAGTTTACAAGAATCAATAAATTTAGAATAGCAAAAGAAAAAATAGAGGAGAAGCAATGTTATTCAACAGAGTCTTGATAAACTAAAATAATTGAAAAAATCAAAATAATTTCAAAAACAGTAGAAGATTGACAATTAGAAAAAAATAAGCTAGATTTATGCCAAAATAAAAGTATTTTAAAAAGATAAACCTAAATTTTACTTAAGAAAGATAGAGGAGGATAAGAAAATCAATATCAATCAACTGGAAGAGTAAAAGAAGATACTAGCTAAAAGAAGATAAAATTTCAAGCCTTTAGATATGGCTGAATTATAAGAACATAGTAGAAGGTATTAATAATTATTAAACCAACTGGAATCCGTTAAAAGAGCTCAAAAATAATAATAGTATTTGAAAATTCTTGAACACAATAAAAAATTATAATAGTTTTACCGAGGTCGTGTCTATGATAATGTTGTATAGTAGAGGCAGGAAAGGAAAAATAAAAAGAGCGAGCCAATGGAGAAACATAAAAAGATGAAAAACTATCAAGATTACGTTAGATAAAACTTTGTCCCAAAGATGCATTAAAAATAACAGTAAAGTGATCCTATAAGATAAAAGCATTCAAGCCAAAGTCACAGAGAAGTAAAAAGATATCGATATCTGCAAGGAGTTTCATATGGTTAAATAGTAGAAAATAGACCCATCGCTCGCACTGAAGCATAACAAAGAAAAATGGGTAATTAGTATATGGCGTTTATGCGCTCCCTTCCGAAAAGAAAAATAGATCATAATGATCATTCAATTAACTCGGCGTAAGACAATGCGTCGATTTAAATGAAATTATTGCCAAAGAAGCCTAATCCTTTAGCATAACATAGGCATAAAGAGAGTGTCGAAGTAAAAATATCTGATAAACCTACAAGAGATGAACTTGGTATGATAATTAACCAATTAAAAAATAAAGACACCAAAATATAAAGATACTAAAAAGTTATTCGCCACTCATCAGAGCACGCTTCCCCTAATATCAGTAATAAGCAAATCGGTGAGGATTTGGTTTTTAATATATAAAGAAAACTCAACCTTCTCTCAAAACTTTGATTTTTATAGAACAAATAATTAAAAAATTTATTATCAGTCGTATTTACTTAGGAGTGCCATCTTCGCTTTTACAGACTCCAAGTAATCATCGTCAATCTTCTTGCGCTCTTGCAGGGTTCGATCAATATTGAAGTTTGAACCAATGATATAGGCTTATCGCTTTTTTGCTTTCTCCTCCAATTTTAGAGCTCGATAATGAGCATCCTCAACATCGAGATCAGCCACTCGTTCGTAGTCGATTGAGTATCTTCGGTCCTGTTTAATTTCCTGTAAATAATTTTTGTAGTGGTTTCGGGTTGATTTCTACAGCTCTTCATAATCTATTGTTTTAGATATTAGTGGCAGCTTATCTCTTGCTCTCAAATCAGATATGAGCTCATGAAGCCGGCGCAAGTAAGCATTACCTGCTTCGTTTCTTTCTTTGATATCCAATCTCCCATTTTTTAGCTTGTCTGTCCATTGAAGTTTTTCTATAATTTACCGTAGCTACTTTTGTTTAGTCTAATCACTCTTCGGTAAATGATTCTATCTAACAGATTTTGAATAAATTTTTCTCCTCTTTATCAATTATGATTTTATTAGCTTGGGATCTTACTTCTATTCTCTTTACTTCTCTTTTTCCTCTTCTTCAGCTAAAATGTCGTGATATCGGCTTTTAAAATACTTTACTGCTGAGGCTTGTTCATGTTATTATTTTATTTTTTGTTAGTTAATCTTTTCTTTCTCTTTTTGCTATTTTAGGGCTTTATATTTTTTCTAATGCTCAATTATATCAGTAAAGCTTATACCTTTCTCTTATTTTCTTTTTTAAAGAATTTTTTATTTCATTTTTTCCTGTTCCTGCTGTTCTTGCTCAAATGCTGACTATTTTTGTTTAAAAAGGGGAGTCCTTTGTTTGTACTTTTGTAGAAATTATTTGTATTATTTATTCATTTTTTCTCTTACTTCAAGCTATTTTTATTTTATCTCTTTCTTAGCTTAGATTCGTCTCTTTAAGTAATTTTTGCGTTAATTTTTAATTTCTGCTTCAAACTCTCGTTTTTCTTCAAGACTTCGCACTTCTAAGCTCTTTTTGCGCTCTTATTCTTCTCTTCTCCTTTTACGCTGCTCCCACTGCTCCTGTTGAATTTTCTTAATGAAAACCTCAGCCTTCTTAGTTTGGTCGCTCTTCAATGAAAAGTCATATTGGGTTGGGTTTGAGCTCGCTAAACTTTATGAGTCATTCTTTTCTGTATGCTGTCCACTTGGAGCTACTGAGTTAAATGTTAACCCATTTGTTGAGTTACTCGAGTTTCTCTTACGATTGGTTAGAATGTCTTATTTCGTGCTTCTTATCTTTTTGTGAATGTTGTAGTTGTTAGCCAGTATTTCACTACAAAATTTGAACTGAATGTCCGCCATCATCTCCATTAAATTCTAGGTAAACAGCAATTTACTTCCTGAGTACGATCTTTGAGGTGAGTCTGCGTGTCAATTTCAGAGTAAATTCGCTCAAGTATCCCGACCCCATTTTCAGATATGCCCAGGTACACTTTGTCTTATACCAATTTTTGTTTCTGTAGTATTAGAGTTCTGATGTTAGCTGGCAAACCTTTGACTGAGACCTGATGCGCTTCCTCCATGACATCGGTGTGGTATATTTATTCACGCGTCAATTTGACTAGTGGTTTGCGCTTTTTATGTACGGGCAGCACCTGCACGAAATCATTTGAGCGTGTTGAGCCTCCTTGAAACTAGTTGACATCACCGTTGCTCATATTCTCTATGCTCATCCTGTGGGGCGAGGCGTACATCTCGGAGTCATTATTCTCTGACAGTTGCTATCGGTCGGTCTCGTGGATGCTCGATTGCTATTAGTGGTACATGCGGGTCGGGTGGCATGGCAAATGGTGCGAATGAGAATGATCTAACTTCAAGCTTATCATAATTTTATAGTTTTATAATTGCTTACACAGGCATACTCACAAAATTATCATATGTTTTGTCAACATCATGTTATCTTCAAATGATGTACTAATAACGAATAATTAAAGTGACAATGATATGAAATACAGGCCAAGCATTCTCCATAATATTTTTGTTCACAAGTAATTATGGTGTTTATTTTTTGAATTGGAGATTCTTCCATATGTTAACTGGAGTATTCAGCACCGGATGAATTATTTTGCGATATCTTTATTATTCCATAAATTTAGCATAAATAGTAACAATAGAATAACAAGGAAATGAGCAGGGTCACTGATGAATCACGAGTGTTCACTGACACGAAACTGAAGCTGAAGTACGACATAATGAACAAACTGGGCGAGGGCTGCTTCGGTACCATCTACAAGGCCATCAACAGGATCTCTAAAAAGCAAGTGGCCCTCAAACTGTAGCATCTCAATCAGCAGGAAAATTTAAGTGCAGCTAGAAGCAACCTGTCCAATTAAATTGTTATTTTAGAGAAGCTGAAGGGCGTGAATGGTATCCCAAAACTGTACGGAGCTGGTAAATGGAACAACGGAATTTATATGGAAATTTAGCTATTGTCCTCCAGTTTACAGGATTAAAAGCATAAAATATTCACAGAAGTCGAAATATTTACCATGACTACTGAGCTGCTTCTTATTATGAAGGAAATTCACTCAAGGTCAGTCGTACACCAGGATCTAAAGCCTCAAAATATAATGCGTACAGCCGAGGGGGCTTTTGTAATCATCGATTTCGGGTTGTCAACAATATTTAATATTGAAAAATAGGATAAATAAGTTAAAAAAAGAGGATTTGTCGGGACTCCTCGATATGCAAGTCTTGCAGCTCATAGGGGAATTCTGCAGAGGCCCAAGGATGACATTGAATCTTTACTCTACGTGATCTGTACTGTATATAAAAAGAAAGCTCCCTGGTTTGAACTAAAATGCCCGGCCTCAAAGCGACTGTAAAAGATACAGAAATATAAATAAGCTCACAGTTTGATGTGGTTTAAGCAATGCGGAGCATCTTTTGCTGTAGCATATGAATATGTGAGATCACTAGCTTCAACTCAGCCAGTCGACTATGGATATTTGATTGGATTATTTCAGAACGCTCGCAAGAAGTCAGCCATGAAAACAATGAAGTTGAAAAGCACAAACGTAGAATAGGTCAGGCCTACTTTAAATCGACGTAGGAGCGATGCTGCAAACTATTAGACTTCGAAAATACCTACAATCCATATTCATTTAGTGGACCACGGCAAGCTTGAGAAAGTGCACACCCTAACATTCAACAAGGAAGACGAAGATCAGAGCCGGTCCCACAACAATTTCTCTCAGATGGCTCAAGATGGATACATGGAGCTGTTGCAGTTCCTGACTGAAAAAATATTTAGCTCCATCGAGTACAATAATGATGTGGAGGATAGCGCAGTAGTCAGTTCAGTGTGCAGTAAAGAACCATGCATTAATAACCTTGCTAAATATGAAGTTATTCACTTTAAGAATCCTTTCGAGACTGCCTGAGCATCGCTCAGTGAACTACTATTTATGTTGCTATCTTAGCAAGTGTAATTTTTGCATATAATTAATAAATGAAATAATAATCACTGTACTCGTCTACTTCCACAACACAGTCTCTGAAATCTATTCCCGAGGAATCGCATGCAAAATCTCAAATGCTTCTGAAGTCTGCCATAATGAAGCACGAAAGTGGAGAGCATGAAGAGGCTATTAAGTGTTATCAAAAAGCAATCGCGTTAAACCCCACTAAGGCAAGTGCGTTTTATAACTTGGCATTGCTTTACAAAAGTGTTAAAAAATATTCTGATGCAATTAAATCCTTCCACAAAGCCATTGAGTTGGATCCTAATTACATTGAGGCTTACATAAACATGGCTAATGTCTACAAGAAGGTTAAAAAGTTTAAATAAGCTGAAAAGTATTATTTAAGAGCGATATAAAAATAACCAACTCAATTGAGTGCTTTGACTAACTTGGGCCTGCTCTATCGGCAATTGTAGAAACTTTAAGATGCAGAGCTTGTATTTTTGAGAATTGTAGATTTAGACTCGAAGAATGCGGCCACTTATAACAACTTAGCAGTTGTCCAGAAGAATTTAAAAAAACATGAGAGTGCGACTGCTAACTGGCAGCAGGCCATCAAACTAAACCCAGAATTTGCTGACGCCTTTTATAATTTAGGGCTTTTGGAAGTCCAATTATCAAGATTTCAAGAGGCAGAAAATTACTTAAAAAAAGCTGACCAGCTGAAGCCAAAATAACCAATCGTATTGATAGTGAGGGCTATTAATCTGAGTAGGCTCGGCTGCCTCGATGAGGGATACGAGATATTAAGTCGGATTAACATGATCTTATAATCGGAAAACATGGACGAAATTGAGAAAAGGACTAACCTGCGCAAAGGTAACCTGAAGTGGATCAAAACATCACTGATTGAACTCGGCAAAGTGGTAGAACTCAACAAATAGAAAATAAATATGACTAAAAAACAGCAGGATGATTTAAAAGAAATCAACCGATAGTACTTTGCCGCATTTTTAGATGTTTAGAACAAATAAGGAGAAAATAGCTAAATATAAGCTATCAAAGCTAAAATGGAAAAGCTTGAAAATGAGGTGAAACAACAAGGTAAAAGAATACAGCAGGTTGAAGCTAGTGTGTAAGAGTTAAAAGTATCTGTTGATGAACTAAAAAAAGAATTAGAGTGGGACATTTAGTTCGATAAATTGCTCATGAGCCAGCCTGAAAATGCAGCTTATTATAAATCATTGTATACTTTGATGTGTGCTTCCATTCAGTCATACAGGCTAGTGAAAACAGGTATTGTTGCAGGAGGTGAGCAAATTATTCAGTCTAAAGTAGGAGGCTTCGTTGACAAACTCGTTAAAATATTAAACATTGGGAAGGCAATACCCATTGCATCGAGCTTCTGCTCTGCCATCATAAAGCTGGGGGAAATGTATCTTGGCATGGAAGCAGAGTATGTTATACTTCAAATAGTGTCTGCTACAAATAGCTTATACAATGAGAAGAAGTTAGCTAAGGCAACTACTCAAGCAATACTGTATCTATCAAATTAGAAGGAGTTCATAAAGCTCTTTAAAAAAGAAGCAGGGGGTAAAATCTGGTATTAAAGAATCATCAAAAAGATATAATACGCGTCTAAAACGTTATAGAAAAAGAAGAATAACTTAATGAGTAAAATCACGTCGATAGAGAATCATGATATTTAAGAGGAAATGAATATGGCAATGGGTCATTGCTCTGAAATCATTCTCGCCATGATTGATAAAACTAATACTTAGTACGTGAAACAATCTCCCAATCCTCTCTTAACAGCAGCCGTATGTTGGATGAAGGATCTTAGCAAGATAAAATTAAATGTGTTGGGAGCAGTCCTCGAGCAAAAATAAGGACTATTCGCAAAGAAAATATCACCATTCTGCAAAGTGATATACGGCAAGGCTATATACTAAACTGAAATACAAAAGCATTTTGCTTAAAATCCTGGGTGGACGAAGGGATAATTTGTACTAACTAAGCATATTAAGCCAGAACAAATCATATTCGAGGTGTATAACTCTTCGACTTTCGGTAAAAACGAGCTAATCGGATCAGGATGGATCTATGACACTTCTGAAAAGGAGCGAAACTATAGTGTGAATCTTTATGACATCAACAAGAAGCAAGTAGGCTTTGTCTAAATTTTGATACTCTGAAGATGATTTATGTCATCATATCCTATATTCAATATGCAGTATAAAGAATAGCAGAATCAGGCAGCAATTTTGTAGATCTTAACTACGAAATCATAAGTAATAAAGGCATACAGCTGTGTATTTGGTATATGTATAAAATTACCGAATCCGAAGCTTGCATTATTATTCCTTTATTCGTTCACATTGTTGAACTAGCTCTAAAAAAAACTTTAATTTATCTTGGATTTGGCTACTTTAGGAATGTCGATTTCATAATGTTTAGTAACATGTTCTAATTCTTTGTTACCCTTAACTAGAGGTACACTTGTCCATGACTTGATTGATTTGAGACTCTTTAACCCTATTCTATGATCACATCCTCCTGTAATCAGAAACCCGTTTTGATTTAAGACAGCCTGAGAGATATAAGATCGATGGCAAGAAAGTGACACGATTAAGTTTTGGCTCAAGTTTATAATGAATAGGTTAGTGTCGTATGGCATTATAAACAAAAAGTTCTACTCTTTGTCCAACTTCCACTTAAAATAGTTGAGTTTCTTAATATCCATGTCGAATTTGTACATGCTCTTTATTACCAAATTATCCAAAAGATCAAATATTATGATCTTATTTTCCTAGTTGTCAGCTACAATCAAGTAGTTTTCGTCTGTGTATACATATGAACTAATTTCATCGGTCCACTATATGAGCATGGATTGTGATGTGATTAGCGTCCTATGACGTGTAGATCTGATGACTGTTGACCCGCTTTTCTGCAATTTAGCTTGTGAATTTTGAGGCATTTCATCCCACTCAATGTTTTGAAACACTCGAAGCACTTCTGATTCACTCTATTACTTGAATTATTTGCTAAAATAAAGCCTGTTGCCAATTAAGTATGAATATTGATATTTTTGAGCTGTCTTCTCGTTGCTTTTTATTCGAAATTATTCAAAAGATCGAACTGGTTTTTCAATAGCGACCTTGTAAAATTCATCGGACCCAAAAAATGTTGAACTCATTTTCATAATGAATCCTTATTTATAATCAGGCTTCTTATTGAACTTCCCCGTTATGACCAGCTATCTCTTGGACTGCGAGCTACCGACTCGCGTACTGTTTGTATAGCGACATCGAACGAGAAACCCAGCTGCGAACCCTACCACGAAGTCTATGTGAGTTATTGTCATTGTTTTTGAGTTTTGACCCGGCAAATCTTGATACGATAAAATGTAAAGCAGGTTAATACTTCTTTTGGGTAGACAATCCAGCTCAACAATTGACGCACTCATTTGTATATGAGCGCTCTTATCTTTGTTTAACTTGAAAGGCGTAACAGACAGTACACAGTCCTCACCCAAGAAGTCCAAACAAAAAATATAGCTTATCTCATTTTGGGTTAAGCAAAAAGTGACTGGGTAATAAGGATAATTGCTCATTCTAGATCTTTTCATGATTGTCACAATTTCAACATCGTGTTTTTACTTCACATTTGAAGACTGCTTCTCGTTGAGCGGGCTGTCGGCTTCAGGCTATGTTTCCTCTTGCATATAAGAATTAATGTTAACTTGACTATATTATATAAACTAAGAGTACTTAAGCATATAATAATCTAATTGTCTATTTCAAGAATTAAATTTCAGGAAGCCTAATACATGAATAAAATATCACATTTTGTTTACTATGTGTCATTAAGCTGCTTTTTAATAGCTCTGTTATTATTAAACCTTATGTACACTATTTTTTTAGTCATCCTCCACCTATTATTGTGTTACAGCTGAATGATTACGCTATTATATAGTCGTACCTTTAGTCTGCTTTTAATCTCTTTATTATTTGTCATCTTCATCTTAGCTGTGGATCTACTCTTGAAGTTCTTAGTAGTTTTATTCTAGCTGAACAGGTTGTGGTGCTGAGCTTGCCTTCTTGACGTGAATTTATTTCGGTAACTTATTCTCTCTATCACTCTAAAGCTGCTTCACTTGATCGATGTTTAAATTATTTTCACTCTCCAGTATCTCGTCTGAAATTTTAATTGGCGGTTCCCGATGACTTGTCTCTTTTCTAACTCGAGCCTCTTTGTTGGTGTAGTAAAATATTTGAATAATGACAAATGAGTCTAAGATTACTTGAATCACCCCGCACATGATAAATTGAAAAGGTTGGCTCTAAGCTTAAACGGCAATTTATTACATTTGCTAAAAAGTATATAAGTTTGAAAATGTCTCCGGACAAATTAAAAGTTACTAACATTCGGCTTAGACCTTTTGTACTCTGTTTTTAAATGTTGCGTATGATTTGAGGAGCGATTAAGATACTCTAAATTACTGAAGACGAACTTCGGACATTAGCGCAATGAGCCCCACGAGCTCACCATAGCCACTCGCAAGAGGCGTTAACTTTAATATACCAGACAAAGCAAATGTGCAGAATGTAAAGAACAGAATTGTGACACCTTATTTAGCAAATACAGTACCAAATTTTTAGAAGCCATTCCATCTCCAAAATTTCTCAATGTTTTGTCTGCATTCAACTTTGGATTCAGGCAAAGTTGGTTCGACTTCTTCCGAGCTGGCATGTGCCTCCTCAGAGCTAGAGTCGGTACTGATCGGGTACTTTGTGCACTCACGCAGTAATATGATCTGTCAACAAAGAGCGCTTACTTGCATAGTCACCATGAAGAGAGACTGGAAGACCAAAGCTGTTTCATATTGTTTGAATATGTAGAAGTTCAAACGCAGGATATTGGCAAATAGCAATATTCCACAAATGTCTATCGAAAAAGAACCAACAGATTTGTTTTCTTGGATGAGTCTGTACTGTGATACGTAGCCAAGGATAGGCCCTACAGCCATACCTGAGTTATTTACGAATTACCGATGTCGACAAGCCATTTGCCGATGACCTCGATCATTCTTGCTTCGTTATATATGCAATTATAATATGCCTAAGTTAGCATATAATACAATCAGTCAAGCCCATGGACGCTGAGGAGTAAATTCGATAAGTTTATGTTGTGTACTCTACCGAAACAGGCAACGCGAAATAACTAGCTCTCTATACATGCATCACACTGCGAAATAATATTCATGGTATGGTGAGCCTTGATGAACATTTTCAATTTAAAGATCACAGCCTGTATGTTTTTTTCGTAAGCACTACAGGCCAGGGGGATCCTCCATCAGCAATGAAGTATTTCTGGAAGATGTTCATGAGTAAAAGCTTCAAAAATCTGTACAAGATTAGATTTTGCGTATATGGTCTTGGAGACAGAACCTATGGATAGAATTTCAACTTGGCAGCCAGAAAACTTAGACAACGTCTCATTATGTTACAGGCTCAAGAAATTTTCTAAATATGTCTTGGAGATGAGCAGGACTATAACGGCTGTTTCCATCAATATTTTAAGATATTTTTTCCTGCTCTTCGTCAATATTTACAAAAACACAAAATATGTCCTTAAAAATCTATTGTCTAATTATAAAGTGCCTCACATATAAGAGAGAAGTGTTAATATGCTCTAAAAATTGTTGAACAGAAGCGTATTAGCTCAGAACATAGCAGAGATGTTTACTGGATCACACTTTAAGTTGTCTCACCTAAATCATTTGTAGTCAAAATTGGTAATGTGTTAGAAATATATCCAGAGAGCAGTTATGAATCTGTTCATCAAATGTTGTAATACTTTTAGACAAATAATCTTAACGATATCTCGATGAGTAATAGTGAGCTTACAGCATATTTAACGAAAAAAGTAAATTTAGACAATTTTGTTAATTTCACTTTCTTCAGCCCGCGTTATGAATAAGGACACAAATTTTAAAACCTAAGTTAAATGGTAGATAAAAACATAGATGCTACGATTCGAGACTTATATTCGCAGAAGCTGAAAGAGTTGTAATCAGACTACAATGA
>APMI01007670.1_pt1 | contig 21308 bp, 18 predicted proteins | sample 667938 | NCBI WGS metagenome assembly APMI01 (sample SAMN01084076, study PRJNA167559) | wastewater metagenome | biome: Wastewater | place: Denmark: Ejby Moelle, Odense | collected 2011-11-28
GCTCGGGCACAAGAAGCTGGAGACCACCGCGCTCTACACCCAGGTCGCCACCGATCTGCTGCACGAGGTGATCAGTCCGCTGGAGCGCTTGCAGCCAGCCTGAGCAGCACCCGTGGGGCATCTTGCCCTGGAAGTCGCGGACATCTTCCGCGCCCATGGGCCGGCCTGGCGGGCGCACACCGCCCTGAGTGCAGGTCAGCTCAAGGTCATGTCGGCCATCGAACAGTGCCGCAGTGCGGCGCTGGGCGGACATGTGCTCCGCTGCGAGGGCTGCGGGGAGGTGGAGATCGCCTACAACTCCTGCCGCAACCGGCACTGCCCGAAGTGCCAGGGGAACGGTTCGCCTGGCGTTCCCTGCTTTCCTCCCCGCTCACCGCCGCGCAATACAGTGCGCTGGTGGCTGATTCGAGACACTTATTGCCGTGCGACTTGGCTGCCGTAAGGTAACCGATACTCAGGAGCTGGTGATCACGACCTTCAAGAAACAGTACAAGATCTTCACGCAAGGGAAAGATCCCGACAGCTTTATGTTGCGGATGGAGATCGACGACGAGTGAGAAAGAAGACAAGCAGCCAGGCTGGTCTCAATACAAAAGCAGCCTAATGTCAGCGAAAAAGAACGAACTACAGTCAGCTGCCGCGCCAGTTACGCAACTGGGACATTAAGCCGAGTACTCATACCTGCCGTTACGTTCGGCTGCACCCTCTTCGATTTGCGACTTGATTCCAGCTCCGCATTCCTAACTCTCAATGCGGCTCTACAAGTACTCTCTCTGCTTGATTAAATCGCAAAAAAACGCCCAACGATAAAGTTGGGCGTTTTAAGAGTTAATGCTTCAAAGCAAAGCCGAACCGCTTCACTTACTGTCGCGTTTCTGAAAACGCACGTGCAACTAAGTTGCCGTTGGACTCGCGAGGCCAAGCGAATCACACCGTTCTTTGACAGAGCGCCACGTCTGGTATGAAATCGAACTACTCTCAATCTCTCCTTTGATAATTGTCTCAGTCTCAACAGGTCTATGCCGACACTCCAACGACTTCAGCTCAAGCGGAACCCACGGTACGAATGACATCTGCCCAGCTATCATCTCCCACCGACCACCAGCTTTCCTTGCCGCATTACACATTTCAAAGTTCGTTCGGAGTGCTGTAGCCAAAGCAGCAGCGACTTGCACTGGATCTTCACCATTAGCTTCCTTCACTAGCACGCTGAGGGTCAGCGAAAATAATGTTTCACGGCACTTCAGACTCACATCTCCGACACGAACACCGAGATGAGAGTCAGAAGCCAGATTCATTTCTTCACCCTGCTGTAGCCACGGAACGGGTGCATTCAACACCTCAGCTAGTTTTATAAGAGTGTCACCAGTCGGAAGATGCAGGTCGTCCATCCACCCCTCTACAATCTCTCGACTAACTCCCATTTTTCGAGAAATTTGGCCATTATTCATTCCCAGGTAATCACGAGCAAGTTTTATGCGCTCACCAAATTTCGTGTCCTTCGCCTCACAGCGAGAAGCTTTGATGTTAACTAAATCTTCAAGTGTGCGGACTTCGTTATCCGTATAGTTCCGTTGCTGCTCTATGCGAAGGTTAGTAACTCCCGCCTCCTGTACCATCGTTTCTCGTGACACTCCAAGAAACGTCAAAAGCGCTGAGATGTACTGTGCCCGACTGCTGCTATAAAAAATGCTCATTTTTAACCTCTAGTATTGGCAGTATTGCCTACAAAGGTATAGCTAGATGTTAAGCCAATGAGTTGCAAAATTTTTCATCAAAAGCAAACACCCCAATTTATATGGATATTTTTTTCAATGGCGTCTTACCTAACACCAGCGTCGGCAGTCGGCGCTTCTGGTCTCGGATGTCCTGACCCACGATTGTCCGCAGAGGACTGAGCTCAGGCTGCTTAAGGATGACTACTGACAACCTTCAAAAAAATCCCCGATCGCAATCAAAACAATCGGGGACTCTTCAGAATGCTACAACTTCAAACGGATCAGTTCTTGATCAGCCAATCATCGAGATTGCCACCGTTTTCGAGGAAAGTCTGAACCCAACCTGGCTTCCGACCTTTACCAGTCCAGGTCAGCGACGGATCAATCGAGCTTCGATATTTCGGAGTCCCGGTGACCTTTGGCACGGCAGTACCACGTGCGGCGCGGAGCTTCTTTTGCTGATTCGCAGCAACTGACACGCCTAGCGCCCTGGCAATCTCATTCGGATCGAGGTTGAGGGCCTTCAATTCGCCGACAATCTTGTTGAGCGTTTCTTTGGCCTGCTGACGCTCAAGCGCGTCGAGCTCAGCCTCGATTCGAATCTTTTCCGCAGACAGGGCATTCAGTTGCTCATCAATCTTTACAAGTGCGGCCTTCAGATCTTTGACGGTATTCATTCGTATTCCTTTAGTTATACGGCGCATACCCTAACACGGAAAGAAAAATGAGGTCAAACCGGAAGGTTATCGACTTCAGTCTGAAATACGATGTAGGGCGGCCCAATAGCTTGATACACTTCGTGTCCTTTGGTGAGGAGCCTTTGTTTGATGCGTAAGAACTTCATAGCAGCACTCGTCATGACTGCGTGTATTTGTGATGCCGTCGCTCAAGTTCCCGCAGGCACCTCATGTAATTCTGCCATCCCCTGGACTGACGCCAGCAGATACGCTGGGACAACAGCGTTCTTCTCGGGGCCTGTTGTGGAGGTTGTTCATCGGTCGAACGTTAGAGGTGAGCCAACCTGGATCAACATCGGGCGCGCATACCCAGACAAAGCTAGGATGACTCTTCTAGTCTGGGGGAAGAATCTCGACGCATTTGGTGGCTCTCTTCAAGCGCTCACGGGAAAAAACGTCTGTGCAACGGGGGCGATGGGGACTTACAAGGGATCTGCGGAGATGGAAATCACCAATCCGAAGCAGATTTCGGTGAGGTAGGCCGCAAGACCTCGGCGCACACCATCGACTCCAGGCCCTCCAGACGAAACAGCGGCATCATGCTATTGACTCCTCATACCTAGCGCACTATCCAAAGGCACATGATCCTCGAGCGCTGCCCCCCGCATCCTGTGGAATTTTCACAGACTTAAATCATGGCGTTACGCGAACCAAGCGGAATGCGAGGTCTGCCGGGCGGATGCCTCACTACACCTGTCGGCAGGGGACGCCGCGGGACGATGCGACGCTCAAGTTCAAGCCCGGGGCGCAGCTTCAGGTGCTGGACGTATATCGGCAGCTTAATGAACGCGTACCCGAACGCAAGCAGTTGCCTGATGCGACAGACTGGTTGTCGGTGACAGTTACATTGCACTTGCAAGCAGCCTGCATTCGTCTATGATAAAAACATTTAAAGGTGGCAGACTCGTATCGACCAGAAGCGGCCCGCGACGAACGGCCGTCTTTAAGAGATTCGATCTAATTCTACTGCTCCAGCCTGTGCGAAAGGGGGTAGATGCCAAGGCTAGTCGTACTAACCCAAGTAGGTGATTTCAGGATTAAGGGGGGAGCGGGGACTGCCGGTGAAGGTTTTATCTACGAAACTAATCCACGAAATTGGAGTTGATGTTATGAAAATCCGAACATTTTTTCCAGCCGCGGTCGTCGCCATTAGCCTTCCAGCTTGCCAAACGGTACCTGAGCCGCCGGATGGAGTCCTGACTTTGGAAGGATTTGAAGCATTTGCGACGCCGCGAGCGTTCGACGGACCCGGAACTATTTTCAGGATCGACCCGGATCGCAAGCGACTCTTCGTCGACTCAATTGCATTCAAGACATCGGGTGGTCAGGAATTCCTACCTTCGGTAGAAAGCAGCCGTGAACTTTCTCTGGCCCAAGTGGCCGAATCAATTGGTGCCGCGGCCGGAGCGCTACCGGTGAAGGTTACCGCAGACCTCTCATCCAAGCGGCTCACGTCGATTAAGGCAACATCAGCTGAGCGCTCTCGCACTTCAGACAAGGACGTCGAGGACGCACTAAGGCAATGGGCCACAACCGCCAAGCCTGCGCCAGGAAACGAATATTACCTAATTCGAGAAACTGTCGCCACGCTTAGCCTAACCTATAAAGTGAGCAAATCTTGGTTAGCTAGCCTAGGCCTGTCGGCCGAGTCGCTCAATAGGGCAGGCTATAAAGGCGAAGTAAAAAATACAGGTGGCGACTCGCTCGAGATGGATGCTGTATTCACAAAACCGCTGAATGTTTGGTACAAAGCGGAAAAGGTCAGCTTTAAACCAATGCTGGGCGTGGGCGCAGGATCTAATCAGTATATCGTCGAACGCACTCCGGTGAGTGGTTCGGCAATAGGGCTGTGATTAATGGGGGCCTAGTTAGTCGCCCCCTGCAATATTCAATCTGTCGCCCCCCGGCCACCTGGCTCTGGGCCATGCATCCTCGTCGCTGGCCAGATGCCCCAGCATCCCAAGCAGAAGCTAGATGTGAAGGTTCAATAGGTTGCTTCGGGTGTTCACCCGGAGAGATTCTGAGAGACTGGAAATCGCCAAACCGCCAGTCACTTCGAAAGCCTGCCCCGGATGAACACCCATAAGAGTGCCCGATTGACCTACCTTCGTCGCCTGGAAATGGTGCAGGAGATCACGGAACGCGGGCTTTCCGCTTCTCAGGCGGGCGCGGCGGGCCTGTGCGACAAGTCCTCGCGCCCGGCCTGCTCACCGCGCGCCATCTCTCCGGCCACGGCCCTGGCGATCGTGGAACTGCGCCGCCAGCGCTTCCTTCAGGCCCGTATCGCCGCGTATGTGGGCGCCTCCCTGGCGACCTCCAACCGAAGGCGCCGGTGCAGCGCTACGAGCGCGAGACGCCTGGCGAGTTGCTGCACATCGACATCAAGAAGCGCGGCCGCTTCGAACGGGGCGGCCACCGGATCACTGGTGACCGCACCCAGAACAGCCGCCACATCGGCAGGGAATGCCTGTTCGTCGCCATCGATGACCACAACCGGATCGCCTTCACCCAGATCTATCCCGATGAGCGAAAGGAGAGCGCCGTGCGCTTCGTGCAGGCCGCCACCCAGCACTTCGCCGGGCTGGGCATTCCCATCGAGCGTCTGATCACCGACAACGGCTCGGCCTTCCGATCCCACGCCTTCCGGACCGCCTATCGCACCCTGGGCATCCGCCAGAAATTCACCCGCGCCTACCGGCCCCAGACCAACGGCAAGGCCGAACGATTCATCCAGTCCGCCCTGCGCGAATGGGCCTACGGGCACACCTACGCCAACTCGGACCAGCGGCGCGCCGCCTTGCCGCTCTGGAATCACTTCTACAACTGGCACCGGCCCCACCACGGGATCGGCTGCCAAACCCCTAGCTCTCGGTTACCTGGTGATGGAAACAATGTCTTGACTCGTCACAGCTAGAGTGCAAAAAAGGTCTTCAGTTCCATGCGGCTCACTGCCCGTATCATACAGTGCGGGTTGTACCCGGCAGCACACGGCACCAGATGGAACGCGTCGCCTTTCGCCCCTTTTAGCTAGTTTGGCAGCGTCCGCTGTCGTCCTTCAGATGCCCGATCACAGGCTCCACCGCCTGACGGCGTTTGAGATATCAGCGCACCTTGGCGCTCAGGCTTTTGACCCGGCCGCGGTGGAGGATCCCCCCCCGATAGCCCAGATAGACTATTGCGGTTTGGGGATCCGGGGCACCCGTGACGTCCTGTATCAAGATCGTCGCCTGCTCGAGCCACGAGGGGGCAAATTGCATTCATTCCGTCGCAGAGTGCCGGCTGGCGGCGCGCCTGCTCGCGCAGAATCCGGCCCAGGATCGTTCGTTGGCGCTTGAGCACCCGGCGCAGGCGCCGGTACTGTTTGGCGGTCAGCACCAGCTTGCGCCGGGCCGCGTCGAGCAGACGGCTGTCGGTGGTACAGTCGACGGCCTTCTCCAGTACCGTGGAATCGACGATAATCCGCTCCACATCCTTGCCTCTGCACTGCTTGGGAAGGCGCGCACGTGCACGCAACGCATTGCTCTAATGCCGGATCGAGTGCACTCGTACTTCAGTCATGAATACGTTCGGTACGCTCAGCAAATTATCTATTTGATTGGAAACTTAAGAGCTAAGGAGCTCGGCCAGATTTCAGCGAAGTCGAGCTATTGCCGCTTTGTATACAGCGTCGTGGACATCTGCTGCACTAACTAACGGTCGCAGTATGTTTCGGATCTCCAGATCGTCTTCCGACCTGGGAATTTGCTTCAACCTGTCCTCTGTCTTCCTAAGCCGTTTGGCCCTGAGTTCCAATAGTGCCCTCAAGTGCTCATCGTCGTTGGAAGCAATTGCTTGACGCTCTCGACTATCGTATAAGCATGAGCCGGTTGCGTCCTGAGCATCAGCCACACCATGGTATGCGGCCTTTGTGTAAATCTCGGTCGACTCGGAACGCTCAGCACGTGACGGGTACTTTGCGGGGTCCACCGCACCCAAAGAGTCGAATCCCGCCAAGACATACCCGTATTTGAAAAAAACTTCGTGTCCAATCGGACTGTAGTTTATATTGCTGAAGCACCAAGGGCCTCCCATGGAACTTTCCATTGCCGTTCCCGGGATGTACGCGGGAAAGCCATTGTTTGCTCGTACGCTTTTGTTGCGTGTGAGAACCAGTAGAATGGCACCGAACTTGTCTGCCTCCTCCTCTAGTCCTCGCTGGGGTTCGCCTGAAGCCAATCTAAGGTAGTGATTAAGGGCGCGGTGTCCAATCTCATGGGCTATGACAAATCCTACCGCGTCATCGTAAGACTTGCTCGCCTTCTCGCTCATCAGCGCGGCCACAACAGCTTCCAACTGACTATTGATTGCAGCCGCGGCGAAATCAATGGCTGAGCCTCCTGATTGCGCTGCGTCGAGTGCACTTTTCGCAGCGCCAAGTGTAGGGCTTGGATTTGCAGCAAGGAACACGTGGCGTTTCTCGATAAGTCTATATAGGGCCCGCCGTTGCTCGTTGTTCGACCTCGAGTCAAACACCGTTGGCGCGTTCATCGCATCAAGGGCAACGCCACGAAATATTCCCTGGATAACTTTCGCGTCAATTACCACCACACCTTTTCCGTCAACGAACGTCTCTGTTTGATTAAGTGACTGCGCAAGAAGCTCTTGCTTCTCGGGAACCGAGACGGTGCGGTTCATAACGGTCTGCATGAGGCTCTCTCTATCCTTTAGAGTTTCTAGCAGTTGCCTCGCCTGAAGCACAAGGTCAGCTTGTATGGCTTCAAGTTGGATAGTGCCCAACTCTGGAAGCTGCGCTACATCGGAAGGGACACCTTTAGGATAAAAAATTGCAGAGCTAAGGCCGAGAAAACTCTGCTGCTCGGACTGTTGGCGGCCGAACATGTCAACTGTTGACACAACCTCCCGCGCAACGTCGATGCTGCTACACGCGGTCAGTAATACGCAGCCCACGGCAAGCGGCCGATACCAGCGTCGTTTAATCAACTCCGTGGCGCGCAGCCATTTCACTTTGAACACGATTCGACTCCTTGGTGGTGGTAGAACCTCAAGTTCATTGTTCTATTTAGCATGTCTGACCGAGGTTTGCATTCGTAATGCTGATTAGTAACCTGCATGAGCATGAGTCCTGACGATACACTGAGTGGCTGGCTTGATCCGTACCACGTCGACGTTGAGGCTGGTGAGCAGACCGCGCGGATCGAAGCGTCTACAGAACCGGCAGACGAATACAGCAAGCCATTGGCCGCGTCACGGTCGGTGCCAGTGCGCACTCTACGATTTGACGTGCACTACGGGATCTGTGTGCGAGTCCCACCGGCGGCTTCGGGGCCTTTAAATCAAGACAGAAAATGTCCCTTCCCGATCGGATCCTGCTAACCGAAAGTCGGGAACGCTCCCGTTCAGCCTTGCTGTAGCCTGGGCGACAGCTGGTCGCCTCATAGCTGCAACTCCTTCCGCTCGCCGTGACCGTCAGCAAAGGCCGACGAGGCGACGGTCGCTCCGGCGGCAGTTCCTCGGCCATTGCTGACGTTCGATACTCGTCAAGACAACGGCTGCTCTAGGATGTAAAGTGACCTTCGGAGGAGTTCCCGAAAGTCGGGGCGATTCATCGCATATTACTTAGTTGGCCTTTGTGAACCAAAACTAATCTTTCAGGATCAAATAACGAACCCTTGAAAGGGGGGCGCCTGCCACTTCTGCACCGCTTGAGCCCAAGTGCTTAGCTTGATCAACTAGCCAATGGGGACAATAATACGTCTTATTGGGCGCGAGTATCTTAGTAGCCTCTGGTGCCTCCTCAGAAAGAAAGTCGAACAACGCGAAGCCGCCCGATGCAAGAGCCTTGACGGTCTGCACAATGAGTTTACATGCCAAGTCGTTACCGTAGTGAGAAAGGAGTATCCCCCTGGAAAGCACCGCTGCGTGCTTCATCCGGCTCCAAGTCCCTTCGAAGACATCGTCCAATCGCCACTCCGCATTCCTAATATTCTTGGAAGTAGCAACATTTAGCATCTCGCGGCTGACATCGATGCCTATGGATCTTTCGAAATAATTCGAAAATTGGGCAAGTACGCTCCCGGTTCCGCAGCCCAGATCGACGAGGCTACCCGTCGAGCACAATTTCTGCCTCTCCAGCACAAATTGCCGTCCCAATTCGACAAAAATCTCGTAAGCGTTACCCTGATTAAGGTGACAGGATTCGCTTTCCAATCCGGAGTCCCATTGAGCGGCCTTAGAGTCCCAGCGACGGGCAATAGCGTCAATGTCGCGAGAGGCATACATAATGGGATCGCTCTCTGTAATGCCGTAGAAATCCTCAGAAAGAGACATGTTGGGCAAATCCTCCCCGAAGTCTATTGTACGTGGCCCGTAATTCTGCTAGTCCCGGATAGTCCCGCCAGTGCCATCGCTCTGGATATCCGAGTTGTCTAGTGATTTCACGACGAATGAATTGAGATGGGAAGTCCTCAGAGAAATGGACAGTGCGCGTACCGTCTCCATGCTGGACAAATATATAATCATCGTCATTGTCACGCAGTGACGCGAGCTCATTGAGCGAGCCTATTTCATGACCGGGAAATTTTCCAAGGAGTGGCTTTAAACCCACACTTGCCGGGAAAATATTCAGATGCGCGTGATCCACGCAGCACGTAGATTTTCCCCGCCCCCGTCCTGGCCCATGTTCAAAAAAAACAGGATTAGAGCCATAAGCGTCACGGAGTTTCGTCGTTACTTCCAACATCAGATCCTCCAATTCTGAAACCTGGCTAGCTTCAAGGTACGCCATGCTTTTCACATGCTTACGGGTGAGAAGCAACAACCCTCCTTCCATGAACTGGCCCAATGGAGGCAAGAGTACGAACGATGTGCTCACGTGCACCACTCTGTCCCTCGGCAAACCACCCGACAATTGCTCAAAAATCGAGCCTTGGTCACCGGAGAGTTCCACACAGAATACGCACGAACCCAAGGTTGGCCCACTCGTGTAGCAAAATGGATCGTAATCAGCAGGGGTGGCCCACCCCTTCTCGCTCAAAAGGTGCCAGTCGCGCTCCAGCGCCTGCCAAGCCCTCAATCGATGAAGAGACTTGGCAAAAGCTCCATTGACGCTCGGTTGGAACCACTCATGTAGCGGCCCAGGGCCCTCGCCTCTAACTTCGCTCGGGAAAAGGTTGCCATGAACGCTTCCCGTCCAGTGAAAACATTCGACGCCGTCCGAGCATGCCAGATTCGCGACGAGACAACCGGACGAGGGGTGATTGTTCAGAAGCCTAACCAATCCATCGCTTCCGAGCGATCGTATTACCGACTTCGTATAGGCCCCGGGGAATCCGGGGTAAGCATCGAGTAGGAGTCCTGCATCGTCCACGATACATGGTCGCCCGAGGGATCTGGCCGCGGCGCGTGCCTTCTCCTTGATGATTTCGACCCAGTCATCGGATTGAATTTCGTAACAGGATTGGAGGGGCGTGACCAATTCAACGCCAAGCCTCTCCAAGATTGGCTGAAATAGCGCGTACTTCGCGACATTGGAGGTTACGAGAGGAATAGTTTTTCGCATCATGAAATAAACCTGCCAACGTATTCGACGACTTCATCAGGGGACAGGTTGTCGGTATTCACTATTTCGACTTGGAACTGGGGCAACCCGAGCTCGGCGACGGCCTCCTGCAACCAATGGTAGAAGTCAGATTCACGTTTCCAATAGTCATAATTTTGGGTTAACTCGTCGAATACTCGTTCGGATGGCTCCTTTTGAGAGATTCTTCGCTGCAACATTTCTGGCGATGCCGTCAGAACGATGGTTTTGTTAGGTACGCAAACGTGCCCCCCCATCAGTTCGAGCATCGGCATCAATTCACCAAGTCGTTTCGGGTCGTGGCCCACATGTACGGCAAGGGTCGACCAAAGACTACGGTCCAGGCAAATCTTGGGTGGCGAAACTTGCCGTTGGATAAATTCTGCTAGCTCGCGTTTGAGTTCCATGGAACCGGAAAAAAAATAAAAGGCAGACGCCATCCAGTCCGCATCCCGGATCATCCGCATTTTCATTTGCGGTTCCATCCAAGCATCGGGTACGCCCCGGCGAATCGTCCAGCCTGGGCGCTTTGCCTGGAGACGCTCGATAAGCGTCGACTTACCCACTCCGTTTCCCCCCTCGATGGCAATTAGCGGCGAGGAGCCTCCCGGAAATAAACTCCTTGGTTCGCGTAGGAACAAGCCGATAGGCAAGCGAATCCGGGAGGCAGCCTTCAGGCATCGGGCCGCAAGACCAATGCTCTCGATCGGACGGTCGCTAAATACGGTCTCTTTGCCGAGCATTATTCCTGATGCACCTTGCCACGCCGCGGTGGCAAGGTCGGTTAACTCGCAACGCTGAGGCACACCACTTGCGGCAAAATTCTCCAGGAATTGGGTAGCCACGAAGACCGGCTTCCCTTTCGCTTTGGAAATTTCGACAAGCCTCTCTTGGATTTGCGGCATATCCTCCGGTGCAACCACCAAGCCGAGATCGCCGCGGGCGACCATGATGCCGTCCGAGGCTTGGACGATCGACTCGCTGTCGTGAATGATTTCCCTAGTTTCCAGCTTTGCCATGAATCGAACCGAATCCGGCAAGAAATCTCGCAGGGCCGTTACGGCTGATTTGAATTGCCCGACCGACGTCACCATGGAAAGGGCAATCCAGTCTAGGACGAGGCCCGCGGCCTCTGCTTTGCGCAACAGTTCGACATCGGCATGCTCAAACAGGGAAAAATCGGCACAGCTATCCGGAAAGATGATCGAATTGCTGGTTTGCAACCGACCACTACCGCGCTCAACGACTGTACGCAAGATTCCGGAGCCAAAATCCAGGACCCGTAGGACGACCCGGCCGTCAAGTGCCAACACGCGGTGACCGGGCGTGACAACTTCTCGAATTTTTTCCAATCCGGGAATTCCGAGGTGTTCGCCTGAACGATCTACTTCGGGGTCGAAAAATGAAAGCTCTACCCCCGGCGAAACCTCCTTCGGAGAAATAGGAGCAAGCCTCAATCGCTCCGAAGGAAGATCGAAAAGGATTTTCACGTCCGCCCTTTTGGCTTTAGCTACTTCCCTAACGAGCAGAGCATGCGCAACATGGTCCCGGGTGCGGTAACCCGTCGGAAATCTGAACCATCCCGCTCCGGCATCGATCGCCGAGGCAACGTCTGCGGCTGTCTCCAGCGTGGGCCCGATTGTGGCCATTATATCTACGGACTTAAATTCATGATGCATCATGCTCAATCCCTTAATTTCGACTTATTTCTGAAAACGTTCATCGATTTTTGATGTAGCGGGGAGGAGAAGACGAACTCGTCCTCAGGCGTCGCAATGTCACTGCTCACGTAGCCTTCCCGTTCTAAGGCGGTTGCCGTTTCCTCAAGCAGTGCGATCATTTCCGAGGGCGACATATAATCGAACGAGATGTTGTCACCTATGCCGCCATAGCAAAAGCTCTCAAAATCCTTCGGGTCTTTTATCCTGATCCCGAAATCCTGTGGGCGGGAATAGTAGGCAGTTCCCGGAAATGGGATCAGCTGATGGATTGATATCTCATGGGGACGCATGCGTAGCATGAGATCGATCGATTTCCGCTGTTCTGACATTGAGCCGGGAAGACCGTAAATCCATCCGGTCTTGACCCGGATGCCGGCATTGGATGCGGATCGGATCCCGGAAAGCATCTTTTCGACGGTCGTTCGTTTGCTAGCCCGATTCAATATTTCATCGGAGCCGCTCTCTATCCCGAAGTAAACCCGTCGACAATTAGCCGATGCCATCGCTTCGGCCACGGATGAATCCATCAAGTCCGCCCGCAACTGGCCGATCCACGATGCGGTGAGGCCAGTTGCGGCATATTCCTCGCAGAACGTCACGATGCTTTTTTTCTTCAGCAAGAAAATGTCGTCAGCGAAAAAAATCTCCTTGGCGCCAAAGTCTCTCTCCAGAAGCGCCATTTCCCGGATAACCCTCTCATGCCCTGAAACGGCGACGCCCTTCACAAGTACGGTACCCGTATAGTTGCAGCAAAATGTACAATTGTAAGGGCAACCTCGCGAGGCGACCATGGAATGATGGCTGTATAACCCGAGCCGATACAGGTTGCGATCGATAATTGGCAACTCATCGATACTCAAAGGGCGCGGATCTTTGGGGTTCATGCGAACCGTACCGTTTTCCGCGAATGCCACCCCTTGGATGTCTCCAAGCGAACGCCCAGCCCCTAGCGCCTCAAGTAGCCGGTATACTGTGAATTCGCCCTCGCCGAGCACCGCAACGTCCGCCCCGTCCGACAAAACATCGCTGGGGAACAAATTTACGTGGATGCCACCGGCAATAACGATAGTCTCGGGATGACGACGCTTCATTTCCGCAATTTGAAGGCGCGCCACCGGATAATTCGGCGTAATGATGGAAAACCCGACCACGTCCGGCTCAAATGAGGAAACCTTCTCCCACAGTAGACTGTCGTCCCGCCCCTCGGCGTTTTGATCGAAAACCGCCACCTCGTAACCGCGCTCTTGCAGTATCGTACCGATAAATCCAACGCCGAGCGGGTATTCCTTATACATTTGCTTAGGATTTAGTGAGCGCGGTACTACAAACAAAACTTTTTTTATCGTCATTTTTGCACCGAATTGAGTATGGTTTCGACTCGCTCAAAATCTTTCCGATAGATATGGGCTGAGCTGATGACGCCAGTTATTGTTCCGATCGTGATGTCGAGCGCCTCGGAAACCATCGCGCCAAAATCGTGGACGCAGATTGCGTCCGCGCAGAATTTTAGGTACACGTCCTGTCCTCGCGCGAAATAACTTAGATCCAAGCGCCCATGACGGATGAGGAAATGTATCGCGTTAAGACACGGAACCTTCTTCCCCATTGGATCAACGAATACGAGTAGCGCCCGCTTAGTGGATGGCTGGTTCTTCAGCAGATCTATGACGTCAGCAAGATCTTCTCTGCCAAAGGGCCCCCGCCAGTAGGATCTATAGTTGTGCCCAAATCGGTTTTTTCCCGACGTGAAAAAAACTTTGCGCATCTCGGACAGGGTTTCTTCGAGGCCGTATACCGCCAGTTCGTTAATGTCCGAAGTGTCCACAGTAAAATCCACAGTCACTGTCCTAGCCTCCCTGATCTCCTGGTCGGAGTCATCGCCGTGCTCCAAAACAAGCCGGAGAAGATTTTTCCAAGTTTCGTTTAGCGGTTTGGCTAATTGGTAGGTTGCACCCAACTTATTTCTCCCTCCTTAGGTTGTTAAACAGGAATTCGGCCAAGTCAGAAGCTGTACTTGAACCCTCCCACGGCTCGCCTGTTAGCGGTCGCGACAGCGCAATGGCCGCGGTCTCCGAAGCGGCCATTTCAGTACACCCATCGGCTATCCATCGCTCGGCCTCAGCTAGTGCTTGGGCGATTAGACTTCGGCTTCCAGATACCAACGGAGCATCGGTTCCAAAGAAAATACGCACTCGTTGAGGTACTGTCGGAGCGGGATTGGAGAGCGCAGACCTCGTGAAAGGGCACATGACAACGCCCGCTCCGCTATCCTCAATCAAGCCAAAATCATTCGAGTTCAGCGTATTCGCGTGCACTAGCAGCGTACGAGAATCCAATATTGACTCCTTGGCCAGCCATTCGACGATTGATCGCCCCAGGCGTGCTCTCCCGATTTTGGAGCGAGCCTCTGATTCTCCCGCGTGCAACGTAATCAACCCTCCTGGTATCGACTTGAGGAAAGCGCGAGCAGACTCGGCTGCTTCGGGATTGATCTCCCTCTCGTCGGGAAGAATCATCACAGCAGGACATGGCCAAAGATCTGGTCTCCAGGAACTCCATAGCACGGTGACTTTTGACCGCACCCCGAATTTTCTGTAGACGTACTCCACATCCGCGCTAGCGTGCTTGCCGCTAAAATCGATTACCGTTCCCACGCCCTCATCACGAGAAAATTCAATCCATGCCCGAAGGGCATCACGAAGCTCGTCGCCAAATAGCCACTTTGTACGACGTTCATGGGCGAGGAACCGTGGGTCGTCCGACCATTCCTCGACAGGCACCCCAGCAAGGCTCCAGTTCGCAGAAAGGTCGTAAAGCCCGTGGCGATGGGCATCTACAAGGGTTCCATGCCAAGGGTGTCTAACGCTGCTATTCATTTGGTATCAAAAAAGAAATTTTAATTCGAGATGAAAAACCATTTGCACAACGCCGAACGCCTTTGTTACGGGTGAATAAAGGGAGCTGCGCCGCAGGCGGAAGGCCCCCTCCACTGATAAGTCACGCCTAGCTGCTCGCAACTGCCACGCCAGCTGAAACGCCTGCTCCCGTCATAGCTCCCACCCCCGTAATTACGGCAGTACCAGCCGCCATCCCTCCACCTCCAGCAGCTAAGGCTCCGCCTCCGACGGCGGCAAGAGAAGCGTTCGCTAGAGCAGCTCCCGACAACGTACTGATTGCCGTTCCTGTGCTCGCGGCGCCAAGCAAACCGGCCGATCCGGCTACGGAGGCAAGCGTAGGTGCTGCTACCGCCGCCAGGCCACCAGTTGCAATCGTCGCACCAACCACGAGAGCTACTTTTCCTGGGTTTTCGAGTGCGGCGTTAACAACCGATCCGAGTACCCCGCTGACTTCGCCGGGAGGGCCAAACAAGAATTCGTCAATCGTGCTAAAAAGTCCCATGATTTTCTCCTTACCGGAATGTTGAGAACGTTTTGGGCAGATCGCCGGTTTAGTCCGCCCAATGTGTCGTAGCCACCAGAAAGAACTGTCGAAGAGGCATCTCCACCTCCCTACCATCTGGAAACAGGCCATGCCTCAATATATGCATGTAGCGTGCCATAACGGAAATAATCTGGTAACTCATTGTAATTAAATGGTTAGTTTAAAAACGCGACTGCGTAAAAGTTAGTTCAAAACAAAGGATCTTCCTGATACATTAAGGAAATTCCTGATTTTTGCCCACCATGGATTTCTTACTTGACGAGAAGAACCGCCAGTTACTGGAACTGTCGATCGACGAAACAACCACGGTCAATCCGGAGGAGCGCCAGACAGGCACTTCATTACCTGGTGCCCCGGACGATTTGCTGGCCTTTTTGGGAAGCCCACGTTCGCAACCCATTCGTGTCTTTGTGCAGGATAGGGTGCTGTGCGATGCCACGCGCAAGAAGTCCAGTAAAGAGTTGGTCGAAGAATACAGGGCGTACCGAATAGCGCTCTTCACGCCGGAGCTGTGCTGCATCGTCCCATTGGGCAACCAAGAGCGCTCTTACAAGCCGATGGATGAACCCAATTCCTTCAGCGTCTTAACCTATGGGGTAACGTCCGTTGAATCCATTTGGATGTATCCACCCTTGGAGGAGATGGAGCGTGAACTACCAAATGGATGGAGGGTCAGCAGGCTGGAAGTCGATGCCGCGCGACGCTTGGATTGCTGGTACTACCAAGATCGCTTCCGAAAACTTAGAAGCGACCGCAAACATTGGGGAACGCCCATCTTCGACGAATTATTCGTTGTGGCCAAAGAACGAGGGCAGAGGAACCCCCTTCTTGAGCGCCCGAACAAAGGGGCCTTGAAATGGCTATCATCAGCGCAGATCAACGAGCGCCTGCACGCAATCGCGCATTCGCGCATTCGCGGCGCCTGGGGGCAAGAAGGTCGCGACGTTCCCCTTAAACCAGGTGATTTCCTGGTTTCGATGCTTGGCTTTACCGAGGTCAAAGTGGCTCGTTACGATGGCCCACCGAACGACGCGACAAGGTCTATATACCTTCTCCGCTTCTCTCAGAAGGGCGAGCGATCAAAACGTGACTCAGCAGCCGTTTGGTTTGCCCTTACCTGTGATGACTTTACAGATCAGTTAAGGATGGAGTTGAGCGATAGGGTGATGAAGCCTCTCACCGAGCATTTCTTGCAGGCCGACATTCGCTTGCCCCCACTCCCCAGCGGAGTGACTGCGGGGATGGCCTTCACGCTTGACGCGATGACCCGGTTAGCACTGAGCGGGGAAGATAGAGGCGAAGTGGACGCGAATCTCCAAAAGGTCGAAGAGGCTCTGATGGCGGACGATGTGACATGGCCTGGAAAATGGTCGTGCTTAAGGCGCATCGAGAGATATCGGAAATCTGGAGGTAAGGCCGGGAACGTCGTTGTTTTAAGCAATGACCGGACAATAGGAAGCGAATGTGTATCCGCTTTGAGAAATGAAAATATCCCAGTCGCGGATCCGCGTCCGTTCTCAATATCCTTTAAAGGACTTGAAGCGGGGATAGCCAAAGAGCTTACGATAGCCCCTGCCGTCATTTCGATTACTTCGGCGGTTACCCCCTTGCAGTTCGCGTCCGAACAACTTGGGGCAGCGCACGCTTTGGATATAGTTTGCGAATCGCATGTTTTCGCCCTTTACGCCGAAAAGGGCAAAGCGCGCGACTTTCCTGCACGACAATTTCTCGAGCACCTTTTCAGTGAGACGGAGCGGGAACCGGAAAGCGTCGACTTGACCGATAAAACGATGACTCTGCTTGTCCAGCATGTTCAGTCGCTATTGGAGAATAAGTCGGCCTTTACTTGTGACGAAGTAATTGACCGTCTTGCGCAATTGGACTCCCCTGCGGAACCATTTGTACGTTTTTGGCCCGTCGCAGCGAGAACAAGCATTCTCGACCGCGTTCGACCAGATCTAATAAAGCTTTCTGGTCGCCTGAAAACTAACGGCGCAACGAAAGGATTGCCGGCCGCTAACGTCATTTCGGAAAGAAAGAGCAGACGGCTTCATATCTTTGGTAAATTCGTAACTTATGACGAAGCGCTTGCAAAAAAAATTGGTGAACTCGAGTCTGTTTATTGCAAAGCATTAGAGCTAACCCGGAATGGGTTATACCCCGTAATTGCCATACTCATCGAGGGTGAAACAGGATCCGGCAAAGATGAACTTATTGACTATTTGGATACCCGGCATATCCAATCGCCTTTTGTTCGCTTTGGTGTGACGGCGGACTCACGTTTCATCCTAACGCAACTTTTCGGACACGCTAAAGGCTCATTCACAGGCGCAGATAACCGCCGTGACGGAATTTTCGGGATCGCGAAGAAGCAGAGGCGCCCGGTGTTCCTAAACGAGATCAATTCATATCCGTTGGAGGTGCAATTTCGGCTTCTAACTGTCATTGAACACGGCGAGTTTTCCCCGCTTGGGGAGGAGGAGCAAGAAAGCGAAGGGTACGTTGGGGTGGTCTTAGCTGCCAGTAATAGACCGGTATCGGATTTAGTTGCGGACGGCTCGTTTCGACTCGATCTTCAGATGAGACTTGGGAGCCCAATTTTGATTCCACCTCTCCGTGATCGCCCGCAGGACATTGAGTGCATATTCGAAAGGATTAGCCGGGATTTGGCAAAGAATGAAAGGTCTATGCAGATCGGACTGGAATTCTCTGCTCGCAAGCGTCTATTGCGATATTCATGGCCGGGGAACGCGAGAGAACTCCAAAGCCTGATTATGAGGGCATGTCTTTTGGGGCAGACCGTTATCGATGACGGTTTTCTTAAAGAGAATTTCCCGAAAATCTTCTTCGGCGAAGCCTTCGAAATAAACATAGTGACTGCCCAAGGTGCCCCTCTACCCCAAGAGCTAAAATGCTTAGAGGAAATACTTGGGATTCAAGGGATAACCCGGAAAAGGCAATATGCGCTGCTTATGGAGCGATTAAAAGACAAAAAGCCGAATACAAACGAATTGCCAGATTGGGTGAGAAGTCGGCGCGAAAAAATCGAACAGTTCAAAGCCGAACTTCCTCGCGTGAATTCGTACTTAGAAAAACTTACAGCTAGGCGAACTCGCGACTAGCTCTACATCTAAAGGGCGAACCTGACCTTGCTGCCTGCCATCGCCGGTCACTTAGGAACCGCGCATCGGCTAGGCTTCAACAATCCTGAAGGTCTGCATCAAAGCACTGGCAATTGACAATTTACACGTATGGTGAAGCAGTCAATGGTGGATTGCCGACAAAATCTGAACGGCAGATAACAGGTGCATTGCCGCCCAAGTTTTTGTTGTGGACGAGGGTCGGCTTTGGCCGACCAACAGCCTGTCACCAAGGACGGTTGCTCGGCCGAAGCTGCCGTTTGCCGGAGACGCTGAGTCCGTCCGCAATCTGCTGCCTACTTGCTGTTCAGCCCCGATAGGCTGCGAACGGCAGCCTCCTTCTCTGGATTGCCGACAGGTGGACCTTCAACGTTTGAATTCACCGGACCAGTGCGGCTTTCTCGATGGTCGACGAAGGCGGCGGTGGTCAAGCTCGGGGTCGCTGAGACCTGGGCGAGAGCGCGCGGAAGTTGGAAACGCTGGTGCGATCGATATTCTTTGCTTGCCGGTCAGAGCGTGGCAGTGCTACTACCTGTGCGCGGCGGAGGGTATGTGAGCTGTGGGATGAGTCCTGAAAAGGCGTTTCGCAGGGCTAAACCGAGGCTAGGGTTTGGGGTCAGACGATACGAAGGTTGCGGGTGGCTTCGATGATTGAGTCCATCTGGTAATTTTTAACGGGGCGCAAGATACGACCTGAATCGTTGGTCAGTACGACATCGCCGCTTCGGTGAAGCTGACGGGTTGCTTCGAGGAAGTGTTCGTTGCCGCCGGGTGATTGAGTGGCGAGGCTCTGGATAAGATCGCCCAGGCGAACCGGCTTCGTGTTATCGAACAAGTAAGTGCCGAGATGCTCTCGGATGCCGTTGATGCAGTCGATTCGAGACTTATCGCCGAAATCGAATGCGCCCTGGCTGGTGTACATCTCGTCGTCGCTGGCGACGTAGCCATTCATGAAGATTCCGGGCTCAAGTTCGTGGCCGAAGCAGGTCGCATTCTTCCAGTGAAGCGCCTTCATGACGTCGTGGGCACGGTAATGATTCGAGAGGTGAATCAGCCAGTAGTCCCACGGGTTGGCCCTAGATGGGCGGACGAAGAAGATCGTCGCGTACTTCGCTCCGGCCTCCTTGCGGATGCCGTGTGCGATGTCTCTCTGAAGCAGGCGACGCCACTGGCTATCCAGCCTCATCTCCTTCAGACGCGCCCACGGGATATACGCATCAAGCCCCACGCGTTCCATCGGTAGCCGGTTTGCTGCGCGGTCGGACAAAAACGTGATGAGTGATCCCACGTTGAAGTTCAGTATGATTTCCGCGCCCTTCATGCTGTGCAAGATCGTTGCAATCGCATGCATGGGGAGCTGGTCGTAGGCGTATTGGTCGAGGACAAAGATCGCGCGCTCGCCGAGCTTCCTGCGCTTCACATCCGCAATCAGGCGAGGCAGCTCATCCAAGAACTTGCCACAACGCACGTTCGTTCGGGGGATGTCAGCCGGATCAATGAGCCCCTCTTCAGCCCGACATTGAATCCAGTGCTTGAGGTACTGTGTCGTGTCAGGAGCTGAGTCGATGAATTCAAAGTCGACCGACAACTCCTGGGGCTTTTCGCGGCGCTGATTGAGGATGAGGCGGGCTTCTCGAACCGCGCGGAGCATCAGCGTCGGTGATCCATCAGCAAGGCCGGTTCCGGCCTCGTTCTCATACACTCCACCGCCGGAGAAACCATCCACCAGTGTCAGCTGGAGTCGAGGTATGTGCACTGGCGCCATCAAGGTCGCCAGGTAGTCGCGGACGTATGACTCAATGATCCGGTGCTTCACCGCGCTGTGCTGATCCAGGCGTGGCAGCGGGCTGCCGACTCGCCACTGATACTTGTCCGCTTTCTTCATGTCACCTCATAGGCCCGCTCCGCCGAGCGATGCAGGCATCTCGTCCCAGGTTCGACCGTTCAGCTCTCGTCCGTTGTGCTTCTTTGCCCGCTTGACGCCATCGGCACCCCAACCGCCCCACTGCTTGAAGAAGAAGGCCACCTTGGCGGCCTCGCACTGATCGCGGATGGATTCCACCCACTCCATCTTCATCGGCCGCGCCTTCGGCCCCGACTCTCCACCGACGATCACCCAATGGATGTTGTCGAGGTTGAGCGTTCCAACGTCCTCAAGGAGCGGCTCGACCGACAGGAAGCGAATCACCGCATCCACGTTGCGCAGCGCGTCGATGCGTGGCACGCCGTAGGCCTGATCCTCGACCGACACGCCCAGCCAGGCGTTGCGAGGCGCGGCCCGCCCGGCGAAGAACTCGGCCATGCGATCAGCGCGCTTCGTCAGAATCTGGAAGGTATGCCAGTGGGCCTTTTCGACCACATCGAACACGCGAGCGATGTACTCCATCGGGACATCTTCGTGAAACAGGTCAGACATCGAGTTCACAAAGTACGTCGTCCGCGTCTTGCGCTTCAGCGGGTCTTCAAGACGATCTGGCAACAGCGTGAGCGTGAAGCCATTCTCGTAGCCGCGCGTCCGCATCGCCTGCAAGCGACCTGCCATGCCTTCGGCGTAGCAGTGTTTGCAGCCGGGCGAGACCTTTGTGCACCCAACCGTCGGATTCCACGTCCGCTCGGTCCATTCGATCTTGCTTACCGTCGTCATAATATTACCCTGCAAAATACCTTTCGCGGGATTCTATCCCACAGGTTCCCGTCGTGCCCGTGGCTGCCTTCTCGGCGCGCTCGTGACAGGGGCGCCAAAGCCACCTTCGTTTCGACCTCACGGCGCTGGAAAGCATCCATGAAAATGCTGATCTGGATGTCACATCGGGGTCTTCTTCTGGCCTAAGCTGGGCTTACCATCGTTCCTCTAAATACGTGGTTGGGTGCCTAGCTATCGTGGAGAACCACGTGTTTTGGGGAATCTGAGCGCGAAGGTTGGCTGGGGACTGGCCATCGTTCCTCTAAATACGTGGTTGGGTGCCTGTAGATGC
>APMI01005314.1_pt1 | contig 21291 bp, 18 predicted proteins | sample 667938 | NCBI WGS metagenome assembly APMI01 (sample SAMN01084076, study PRJNA167559) | wastewater metagenome | biome: Wastewater | place: Denmark: Ejby Moelle, Odense | collected 2011-11-28
TTTCTTCCCAACTCATCATAATCTAATCCGTAACCTAATACAAATTTATTTGGAATTTCTTTTGCTACGTAATCTATCGGGAATCTGTTTTTGAAAACTTCTGGCTTCATCAAAAGTGAAGCTACTTTAAGCGATTTTGGACGCTGCGTATTTTTAAAATATTCGAATAGACTTTCTAGAGTATTTCCTGTATCTACAATATCTTCCATCAGGATAATATGTCTGCCTTCTACATCTTTAGTCAAATCCATTTTTTTGTAAACGATACCAGTAGATTGGGTACCAGTGTATGAACTTACTTGTAAAAATGCGATTTCGCATTTGCCAGGATAATATTTCAGAAAATCTGAAAAAAACATAATTACCCCATTTAGAACTCCTACAAAAACAGGAACTTCGTCTTTATAATCTTCGTAAACTTTAAGGGCTAGCTCTTTGATAACCTCTTGCAGCTCGTTGTGCTTAAGATAAGGAACGAAAGTCTTGTCGTGAATTTTTACGCTTTCCATAAATATTTAAGTATGTGCAAATTTACGTTTTTTTTATGAATTTTATCAGTAAAATTGGTTAAATGGTATATGTTTTTGCAATAGGGATAGCAATGAAAATCCTTTTTATAAATTTTTTGTGGAGCAATAATCTGGGAAAATTTATAAAAAGATTGTAATGAATAGCCCGACTTTTTCTTGCGATGATAACAGCTTGGGAAGAAAAAGATTGCCCTAGTAATTTAAGATTTGAGATTTGGAATTTGAGATTTTCTAAAATTTAAGAATAGACTTAAAAAAATCTTTATTAAGGTATTTTTCTACGGGATAAATTTTCATAAAGTAATTACCTACGAAGAAAATAGCTAAAACCAATGCTGGTTTGTACACCAAATTAAAAAAATGATTGCTAAAATCTGGCAAAATAATGGCAACTGAAATAGCTAAAGTGGACAGAATAATACTGTATAACATCTCTATAGTAAACGGAGAAACCTTGAATTTATAATAATTAAACCCAATTTTTGCCAGATTAAAAGAGGTAAGCGAAATGGCGTAAGAAATGGAAATTCCTAAAATCCCTAAAGATGTTTTGTGAATAAAATAAAAATTAAGACCCGTAGTAAGAACCGCCAAAAATAGCATAACATAGATATTAAAACGGTAATATTTAGACATCGAAATAATATGCCCATTAAAACCTGTAGCCAATTCAAAAAGCAATGCAAAACCAATGACCCAAATTAGAGGCTGCGCTTCTAGCAAAGATTTACCTGCTTTCGGCATAAATTCTGTGAGGTAAGGATAACCAACCGCAATGCAGGAAAACAAAACCAAACCTAGAAAAAATAAACTGAGTGATGTTTTTTTGTAATAAATATCTAAGTCTTTGATGGTTTTTTCGGCAATATGTTTTCTGATAATTGGTGCCGAAATATTATACAATCCCATGGCTGGAATAGAAATTAACTGAACAATAGAAAATATGGTACTGTAAACTCCATTTTCCTCCATTCCGATGGATTCACCAATCATATAACTAGAAATATTAAGTGCCAAAACACTACCTAAATTTCCCAAGAATCCGTAAAAACTATAACTGAAAACTTCTTTCCAAAAATGATTTTTTTTAAGGTAATCTGTACTAAAATCTAATTGTATTTTTTCTAATCTGTTGGTATAAAAAATATATCCGAAAAAACTTAGAAGAAAAATCACAAAAAAAACAACGAAAGAAATGCTTTCTACATCTACAAATACAAATAATCCAAAGGCAAATAAATTAGCAATTTTCGGGAACAAATTCTCAAAAATATTAGGAACTACAATTCTCTTAAAATTAGAAATATATTTATTGAAAACCGAAGAAAGTGATAAAACCAAAATAAGAGGAACAATTATTTTTCTGAGATTCCATAATTGAGAATCCTTTTTTAAATCTGGAAAAAAGTAGAAAACTGCAAAAAAGCCTGCGGTAAAAACCACAAAATTAATCGCGACCAAAAGCAATGACCAAGACAAAAAATTCTGCTGTTTGTTAACTTCTTTTAATCTTCCAAAAAAATAAACATTAGAAAAAGAAAGACCAAAAACCACCACCGTCATATACATCTGTGCCGCTGGTAATATGTAGCGCAGTTTGCCATAATAAGTTAAATCACTCGGAAAAATGAAAACAGCAGAAACCATTCCCAGTAAAAAACCAAGATAACCAATGATGGAATATTTAAAACTTTGTCTGGCTACTACACTCATTTTTCTATAAAGTTGTTGAATTGTAAAGTTGTAAAATCGTTGAGTTGAAAAAACATCTTAACAGTTTTACGACTTTACGTTTTCACGATTTTGCTATAAAAATAATATTATTAATGTAGTTTTTATAATCCTTCACGAAAACCGCATCTTGAGAATTGATAAATTCTTCTGTTAATTTCTTTAAGCTAAAGGTTTCTCTATCCAAATAATTGGCGGTAAAACCCCAATTTTCTACTTCTGAAATCAAAGTCCAAAGTGGTTCTTTGTGATGGCGTTGTTCCATTTCTACCATTAAAACTGGTTGGTATTTCAAAATAGTATCTTTAGCACCACGAAGCGTTTTCATTTCGTTTCCTTCTACATCAATTTTGATGAAATCTAATTTTTTCAAATTCTTAAAAGGCTCAAAATCATCTAATTTCACCACTTTTACTTTTTCAATCACAACTTTTTCTTCATTTTCTTCGTGAAAATCTACCTGAAGTGTACCTCTAGAATTTACTTTTTCGCCTTTCAAAATAGGAATTTTAAATTCTGCAACAGTGTTTTCATCAGACAAAGCCACCGAAAAAAGATTTACTTTTGGGAACAATCTTTTCAATTTTTTATTCAAAGATTTATTCGGTTCAAAAGCATAAATATTTTGTGGGAAAAGATAATATTCTAATTGATACAAAAAATGACCAACATTAGCACCAACATCCATAAAAACAGCATCTTTCGGGAGAAATTCCGTCAACCAAAGCAATTCTGGTTCTACTTTTCTTTCAAAAATATTTTCTCTAGAAAGTCTAGCCTGCTTCTTAAAAAATCGTTGCTTATAAACCTGCGGAATAATATATTGTGAAGTTTCTGTTAAAAAATGATAAATGCTCATTGATTGAATGATAGATGTTTGATTTTGATTGTTTACAACAGTGCAAAAATAGTTTTTTCTAATTGTTTTAAGACTTTTTCTTTGCTAAATTCTGAAAAATCTATTTCTTTTTTCATAAATAAAGCATCTTCCATACTTCTCTTTTCAGGAATAATAAAAGGATATTTCGAAGGATAATTCTCTGGAAAAATTGCCAATTTTCCAAATTTGATGGCATCACCAATGTTTCCGCTCATTTTCGTCACTCCGTAGATTTCTTTTTGACTAAAAAACTCCGTTTCTGGTTGAATAGGACACCACAAAATATCAGCTTTTTGCATCAAACTATCAAACTCATTTTGAGAAACTTTTTCTGTAAAATACTGAATAGAAATATTTTTTGGTTTTGATTCCTCAAAATCTTGAAGCATTTCTAATTCTTTTCTTTGTGCTTTTCCTAGGAAAATGATTTCTATATTTTGTGTCGTTCCTACGGAACTTCCTTTTTCTGAAAGCCTATTCTCTACAAACGTTTCGCTCCTACGGAGCTCACTTTCCTCAAAATTTAATTCTAAATTTTTTAATTTTTTAATTACACTTTTGTAGTCTCTCCTCTTCTGCGAAACCGCTCCTGGAATAACGATGTTCAAATTTTCATTTTCAGATTTTTCAGAAAATTTAGTGTAAAAAATCTGTAGATTTTTATAATTATTATTTGCTAAATTATCATCTAAAACCAAAAGATTTTTTGCTTTTTGGTAAACTTCTGATTTCCTCAACAAACCTTCTTTCAACAATAATTTCAAACGGTACTGAAAATCTTCTTTAAAAATAGAACTCAATAAATCAAAATTTGAATCTTTCACAAAATTCAAATTATGACAAATTATAGATGTATTGAATTTCTCTACAACTTTCTCAAAAACATTGAAATAACGATGCACCGTTCCAATGATAACTAGTTGATAGTTGTCGGCTGATAGTTGTTGGATAAGATTTTCTGGAGTTGCTTTTTTGATGTTCTCAGTTTCTTGTAAATCGAGCGCTTTCAAAATTTTCTCGCTGAAATAATAATCCACAGAAAATTCGTTAGAATCATTCATTAATTCCATAAAATTCAGCGCAATTTCAGCGTGAGTATCGAGTTCTATGTATGCGATTTTTTTCAATTCAAAATTCAAAAATTCAAGATTTAAAATTTATTTTTGAGATTTTTTAACACCTTTATTTGGAACCATATTTTCTAAAATTTCTGAAACTCTTGGTGTAACATTAAAAGCATTTTTTCCGTCAACCCAAGTTTCCAAAACCTTTGTTTTTAAAATATCCATTTCATCAATTTTCATTAAATCTTGGTTCAAAATAATAAAATCCGCATTTTTACCCACTTCTAAACTTCCTCTTTCATTCTCTTGAAACACCGATTTTGCAGCCCAAATTGTCATTCCACGCAATGTTTGTTCTCTGGTTAGAGCATTCTCTTTTTGGAAACCATTTTTAGGATAATTCTGAGCATCTTTTCTTGCTACTGCTGCCAAAAACGTTTTAAAAGGATTGATATCTTCCACAGGAAAATCTGTTCCCAATGCAACCCAACCGTTTTGTTTCAACAAATCTTGATAAGCATACGCCATTTTTATGCGTTCATTTCCCAATCTTTCTTCCGCCCAATACATATCAGAAGTGGCGTGAGTTGGTTGAACAGACGGAACGATATTGTATTTTCCAAAATATTGAAAATCAGCAGAATTTACAATTTGTGCGTGTTCTATTCTCCATCTTTTATCATTTTTGCCTTTTAAAACATCACCATAAATTTTTAGAATTTCTCGGTTAGCAGAATCACCAATGGCGTGAGTACACATTTGCAAATTACTGTTTATCAATTTTTTAGCTAAATCTTCAAAATGCTCTTTATCGCTCAAAAGAAAACCTTTCCAATTTGGTTTGTCGTGATAATCGCTGAGCAAACACGCGCCTCTACTTCCCAAAGCTCCATCTGCATAGACTTTAAAACCTCCAACAGTGATTTTCCCATTCGTGTAACGTCCCTTTTTTATCCATTTTTCGTAATAATTAGGATTGTCTTCTAGCAAAGCGAAAATATTCATTTTCAGCACATTTTGCTTTTGAGATTTTTCTAAAAGCGACAAAGTATGCTCAGAAATTCCACAATCATGAAGCGAAGTTAAACCATATGCAAAACACTCTTTTTGTAATTCACCAAAATATTGTATCGCCAAATCATCTTCAATCTCTGGAATCACTTTTTCTACCAAATCCATCGCATTATCAACTAAAACCCCTGTCAATTTTCCGTTTTTTTGCTCGATTTCTCCTCCTGAAATTTTAGTATCAACCGTAATTTTTGCTAAATCCAATGCTTTTTGATTGGCAATAGCAGCGTGACCGTCAATTCTCTTTAAATAAACTGGACGATAAGGAAACAATTCATCTAATTTTTCTTTGCTAGGAAATTCTTTAACCTGCCAATCATTCTGATCCCAACCTCTTCCATACAACCAAAATTTAGGCGCTGTTTCGCTATATTTTTTGATTTTTTCTACAATTTCTTCCCAAGATTTAGTACCAACCAAATCACTCTTCCAACGGTCTGTTGCATAACCTGTGAAATGGCAATGTGCATCTATAAATCCTGGACAAATTGGCTTTTGTTGAGCATCAATCTTTTGATTTGAAGTATAATTTTTAAGAATTTCTTTTCCGCCAATTGCTACAATTTTCCCTTTAGAAATCGCCATTGATTCTGCCATATCAAAATTCTGATTTACGGTATAAATTTTGGCATTATAAACAATTAAATCTACTTTTTTTTGGGCGGGAAAAATTCCGAAGAATAGAAGCAAGAATATGATGAATATATTTTTCATTGTTTAATCATTTATTTTTTTAATTTATTACGCATTTCATTCCAACGCAAATTTCTGATAAATACAATTTCTTCTTCCGTCAAAATTCTAGGATTTTTCTGTTTCAAAAAAGATTTCATCGTAATCAAAAACTCCGAAATAGATTTATTCTTCCACGAAGATTTCGCTGAAGAAATAGCAGCCAAAGGAAAATCAAGACCAATATTGTAGAAATATTCTCCTAATTTTTCGGCTTTTTGAGATTTGTATTTATATGCTGTTGGACGAAGATGTTTTACCCAAAGTTCTTTAATCGTCACTGTTTCGTAATTGTGCATTTTGCAAAGCATCACATCGATATTATCCCAACCGAGAACTGCTCTCAAACCGTTCATTTTCAGAAATAATTCTTTTCGGTAAGATTTTATCGGACCACGAACGTGATTTTTAGAAGAAAGGTTTTCGAATTGCCATTCTTTATTTTTGTTCAAAAAATCAGAATGAGATTCCTCGTTCCTCGGAATGACAGAAGAACGAATGTAAACCAAACCAGAGACCATTCCTGCATTTGGATTTTTCTCATATACTTCGTTTACTTTTTCTAAATAATTTTTAGGAAAAATAATATCTGCATCAAATTTACAAACCACATCGTAATCTTCTAAATTTTCGGTTTCCAGACCTTTGTTAAAAGTTCTCACCACTTTTGCGCCAGGCTGATGCTCAGATTTCTCTAAATTTAAAACTTTGTACTTTGTACTTTGTACTTTGTACTTTCCAGCTATTTCTTGGGTTTTATCGGTAGAACCGTCGTTCACAACAATGCATTTAAAATCCTGAAACGTCTGATTTTTCAGAGATTCTAAACACGGAAGTATGTTTTCTTCTTCGTTGTGAGCTGGAATAATGATGAGAAATTTCATTGACTACATCAATTCATCGTGCCATTCTTTGATGGTCACTTTCGACACCAAACCTTTGGTAACAAAGGGATCTCCTTTTACAAATTCTTCGGCAGATTCTTTATCGGTAAAAATCGCCATTGCTCCATCTCCCGGAATTGCAAACGGACCAATTCCCAAGATTTTTCCTGCTTTTATAAATTTGTCTTCATTTTCTTGATGCGCTGGAAAGACTTCCATCATTTTTTCCATTGTTGTATCTGGCGCTGTTTTGTATAGGACTAATGTTTTCATAATTTTTTGAGTTTTGTTTCTGCAATTTTGAGTTTCTAATAAAGTCTATTCATATTGATGCTAATTTTCTTTATTTCTAGTTGCATCAAAATGTATTAAATTCCAAGGCATCTTATCTAATTTTATCCAATCAATAACATATAATAAATGTGAAATAAAAATACCGAAAGCTATATTCTTACGTATTAAAATTCTGTATGCTACTTTATCTTTTCCATTATTCATAAATAATAAAGATGTATCTGTTATATTACCATCTTCAATTAAAGCTGGATAAAAAATAATATCTTTATTTAATACTATTAAGTCTGGAATTACATCTTCTTTTGGAATAAGAATGTTTTGTGTTAAAAAATCAATTGAATTTATATCTATATTTTTTATTGTTCTAGTAGAAAATTTAAAGTTTCTAGCAACGATACAACTAAATGCTGGATTGTTTATTGAGGGAAGCAATTTCAAATTCTCTTCAATCCTACCTCTTTCAAAAAAAGGAGTATTTTCAAAGTAAGGGTTAAAACTAAGAATATTTCTTGGATTTCTTGTTGAAATTAATTTTTTGACTTCAATAGCTTGTTCAAATGCTTTAAAAAAATTACAATTCTTATTTTCAAAATCATATTCTATTGTATGTTTAGCTTCAATATAAGCGTAAACTGCTTCAATAGGTATATTTTCTAATCTATGAATGGTATCTTTATCTCTTAATCTTAAAGTGGGAAACCTATTTCTATCATATATAATTATATCATCACCCTTTTTATTTCCATTTTGATCAACTACAAAACCTCTAGCTACCCCAAATTTATCAGGTAGTAAATCTTGTAGAATATCACATAATGCAAATTCAAACTCATCTCCAAGTTCAAAATTAAAATCACTTTCAATTTCTTCTAATCTTCTAATAAACTTTTCAGACAATCTAACAATAAAATCATCATATAAATATTTTGCCATAAAATTAAGTTATAATAGATCTTAATAATTACCTTTCGTTCCTACGGAACTCATTTTCTAAATGTATAATTTTCTACAAGCCTTTTGCTTCTACGAAGCAAAAACATTTTCAATTCTCAACTTTCAATTTTCAATTCTAATGCGCTTCCAACCAATTTTCACCAACGCCAACTTCTACCAAAAGCGGAACTTGTGTTTCCACTGCCGATTCCATTTCGGTTTTTATGAGGTAGGTTACCACTTCTACTTCATCAGTTGGAGCTTCAAAAACCAATTCATCATGAACTTGAAGCAACATTTTGGTTTTTAATTTTTCTTTTTCAAAAACTTTGTCGATGTTTATCATCGCAATTTTAATAATATCGGCAGCAGAACCTTGAATTGGCGCATTTACCGCATTTCTTTCAGCGTGAGCTTTCACTACAAAATTGGCAGAATTAATGTCTTTCAAATGTCTTTTTCTGTTGAATAAAGTTTCTACATAACCCAATTCACGGGCTTTTTGCACTTGTTCTGCCATCCAAATTTTCAATTTCGGATAAGTTTCGTAATACGAATCGATGAGTTGTTTTGCTTCGGTTCGGGAAAGCCCTGTTTGTTCTGCCAAAGCAAAAGCACCTTGTCCGTAGATAATCCCAAAATTCACGGTTTTTGCTTGTGAACGCTGCGTTTTGGTCACTTCTTCCAAAGGAATTCCAAATAATTTTGCAGCGGTAGAAGCGTGAATATCTTCACCGTTTTGAAAGGCTTTAATCATATTTTCTTCCCCCGAAATTTCGGCAATGAGGCGCAATTCAATTTGAGAATAATCGGCGGAAATAATTTTGTTGCCTTCTCCAGAAACAAAAGCACCACGAATTTGCTGACCACGCAAAGTTCTAATCGGAATATTCTGCAAATTCGGATTTACGGAAGCCAATCTACCTGTGGCAGCCGTAGTTTGCGAGAAATTGGTATGAACACGATGGTCGTCTTTATCAATTTGACTTGGCAACGCGTCAACGTAAGTTGATTTCAATTTTTGGTAGGTTCGGTATTCTAAAATATGCTTGATAATCTCGTGTTTGCTCGCCAATTTTTGCAAAACATTTTCTGAAGTAGCATATTGTCCGGTTTTCGTCTTTTTCGCTTTCGGATCAAGCTGCATTTTTTCAAACAAAATTTCTCCCAATTGTTTTGGCGAATTCATATTAAATTCTTCGCCAGAAAGTTCAAAAATTTCTTTTTCTAAATTCCTTAAATCGTTTTCTAAATCAATGCTTTCTTGTTTCAGCCAATTTTCGTCGAGAGAAATTCCCGCCAATTCCATTTTTGCCAAAACCGTCATCAAAGGCATTTCAATTTTATAAAATAAATCTTCAAGGTTTTCTTTTTTGAGTTGAGGTGCAAAAAGTTCGTATAATTGGAAAGTAATATCGGCATCTTCAGCAGCGTATTCTGTGGCTTCTACAATATCAACATCACGAAAAGTCCCTTGATTTTTACCTTTTTTGCCAATTAAAGTTTCAATGGAAACGGGTTTGTAATCGAGGTACATTTCCGAAAGATAATCCATTCCGTGTCTTCCATCAGGATTCAGGAGATAATGCGCAATCATCGTATCAAAAAGGTTTCCTTTGATTTCTACTCCGTATTGATGAAGCACTTTATAATCAAATTTCAGATTGTGCGCCACTTTCAGCACGTCTTCTTTTTCAAAAAATGGTTTGAAAATTTCCAGCGTTTCCAACACTTCTTCCCTTTTCTCCGAAAGCGGAATGTAGTACGCCAACCCTTTCTTGTAACTGAAACTCATTCCGACCAATTCGGCTTCTAATTCATTCAGCGACGTAGTTTCGGTATCAAAACACACCACTTTTTGAGCCATTAGATTCTGAACCAGCATTTTTTGTGCTTTTGGCGTGTCGATATATTGATACAAATGATCGTTATCTTTCACCGTTTTTTTGGTGGAAGTCGCTTGTTCTAATTCTTCGAAATTGGCGAATAAATCTCCTACAAATGCGCTTTTCTTATCTGTTGGCTGCTTATCGTACTTGGTAATTTTATTTGGGTCAACTTTTTGACTTTCAGCATTTGCATCTTGATTCTCGATTCTCGGTTCTTGGCTCTGATTAAACGCTCTATACAAATTCTCATACAATCTTCGGAATTCAATTTCATCAAAAACTTCTCTTACTTTTTCAAAATCAGGCGTTTCTAAATCGTATTGTTCTTGGTGAAATTCTACGGGAACATCGCAAATTATCGTTGCCAATTTTTTAGATAAAATACCTCTTTCTGCCGAATTTTCTACTTTTTCTTTGAGTTTCCCTGTGAGTTTATCGGTATTTGCCAAAAGATTTTCGATGCTTCCGTATTCTTTCAAAAATTTCATCGCCGTTTTTTCGCCAACTCCTTCCAAACCTGGAATATTATCTACCGCATCTCCCATCATTGCAAGATAATCAATTACTTGTTTTGGATTTTCAATTTCATATTTGGCTTTCACTTCTTCCACTCCCAAAATTTCTACATCACCAAATTTAGAAGCAGGCTTGTAAATCTTAATTTTATCGGTAACCAACTGTGCAAAATCCTTATCTGGAGTCACCATAAAAACGTCATATCCTTCATTTTCGGCTTTACCAGCAATTGTACCAATTACATCGTCTGCTTCGTAACCTTCCACACCCAAAATCGGGATATGCATGGCTTCCAAAATCCTATGAATAAAAGGAACAGCAATTTTTATGGCTTCTGGCGTTTCGGAACGATTGGCTTTATAATCTGCAAAATCATCGGTTCTTACACTTGCTTTTCCTACATCAAAAACCACTGCCAAATGTGTTGGCTTTTCTCTTCTAATCAACTCAATCAAGGAATTGGTAAACCCAAAAATAGCGGAAGTATCCAAACCTTTTGAAGTGAGTCTCGGATTTCGGATTAATGCGTAATAACCACGAAAAATCATTGCATAAGCATCGATTAAGTACAGTCTTTTGTCGGCAGAATTTGTCATAAAAGCAAAGATAGGGAAAAGTCGGAAGTCGGAAGTCGGAAGTTGAAAGTTTTTTTGGTTGGATGTTCTTTGGACTATAACAGGTTTTTCTTCTCATAAAGGTTTGCTTTCATATTGCCACGAAGTCACAGACTTCGCACAACGTAAATTTTTATCTTTTAGAAGATGGATTTGTTTATCTAACGATAAATTTCAACCCCTGATTTTTCAGTTCTTGCAACAACAATTGTGATATTTCGTTTTTTTTATCTAAACTCAATTCTATATTTTTTGGTTGTTTTCGAATACTATCAATATAAATGACAATATCATATTTTCCATTTAACATTTCAGAGTCAATATAATAAGACTCATTTTTATTTGGTTTAAAAATAAGCCCACTTCTTCCTTTAAAAATAATTTTTTTAGGTCTAAAAAAAAACATAACAATTCGTTCTAACTGTTAACAAAGTTATTTAATTTGTTTTAATTAAGATTTAAAAAAATGAAAATAACTTTTAGATATAATTTGAAGTTGGAATTGAAGTTTTTATTTTTGAAAATATTTATTTTTGAATACCAATTTTTGGTATATTTGAATAAAATTTAAGGTAATGGCAAAAAATACTTCGATATTACTTGGCGAATACTTTGAAAACTTTATTTCAGATCAAGTGAAATCTGGGAAATTTTCTTCTGCAAGCGAAGTCATAAGAACTGCATTACGAGTTTTTGAGCATGAAGAATCAAAAAAAACATTGCTTATCAACGAACTCAAAAAAGGTGAAAAATCTGGGTTTTCTGAAAATTTTAATCGTGATTCTTTCTTGAAAAATCTACATGAAAAACACGCCGAAAATTCATGAATTATAAAATAAGTAATGAAGCGGAAAATGACCTCGAAAATATTTGGCTTTATACTTTTGAAACTTGGTCTTTGGAACAAGCAGATTATTATTTCAACTTGCTCATGAACGAGATAGAATATCTTGCTGAAAACCCTAAAATTGGCGAGGATTTTCATTTTATTAGAAAAAGTTATTTTCGTACTAGAGTGAAATCGCACTTTATTTTTTACAAAATAAATTTAAAAAACAACGAAATAGAAATTATCCGAATTTTGCATCAACAAATGGACATTATTCCAAGGCTTGAAGAGTGAAAATTTAATTAAAATGAAAGACTTAAACTTAAGAAAAGTTACCGTAATGCGCTATATCCTTCCGTTGCGAGAAGGTGGAAGTTTGCCTGCGTTGGCAGAATCGGATGATGATTTTAAATATGTTTTGAAATTTCGAGGCGCTGGTCACGGTGTAAAAATGCTTATTTCTGAATTGTTGGGAGGAAAAATTGCAGAAATTTTAGGATTGAAAATTCCAGAATTAGTTTTTGCAAATTTAGACGTAGATTTCGGGAGAACCGAAGCCGATGAAGAAATTCAGGATTTATTGAAATTTTCGGAAGGCTTGAACTTAGGTTTGCATTATCTTTCTGGAGCGATTGCATACGATCCAAGTATGAAAATTGATGCACTTTTAGCTTCCAAAATTGTTTGGCTAGACGCATTCATTACCAATATTGACAGAACTTTTAAGAATACCAATTTACTTTGGTGGCACAAAGAACTTTGGGTGATTGATAATGGCGCTTCTTTCTATTTTCATCATTCTTGGCAAAATTTCGATATGGCAGCAAAAACGCCTTTTAAATATATAAAAGACCACGTTTTACTACCTCAAGCTACAAAATTAGACGAAGCAGATGCTTTTGCAAAATCTGTTTTAAATGATAAAATTTTTAAAGAACTTATCAATTTAATTCCCGAAGATTGGTTGCAATGGAACGATGCTGATGAAACGCCAGAAGAAATAAGAGAAATTTATTTTAATTTCCTGAAAACCAGATTAGAAAATTCTGAAATATTTTTAAACGAAGCCAAAAATGCAAGAGGATAAAATTTACGAATACGCCGTAATTAGGCTTGTACCAAAAGTTGAAAGAGAAGAGTTTTTCAACATAGGATTGGTGATGTTTTCTAAGAAACAGAAATACATAAGAGTAGAATTTTATCTCTGTAAAGACAAATTTCAACTGATGCACAGCAAATTAGACTACGATGAAGTTTTTAAAAACCTGGAAAACTTCCAAAAAGTTGCCAAAGGTGAGAAAGAAGGCGGACCAATTGCTTTGCTAGACATCCCAGAAAGATTTCGTTGGCTAACAGCAGTAAGAAGTGCTGTAATCCAAACTTCGAGACCTCATCCTGGAAAATCTAAAGATTTAGACAAAACTTTTGATAGACTTTTTGAAGAATTGGTAAAATAAAAAAATTGCCCCGAAAATTCGGGGCATTACTTTTAAATATATTAAAAATTTATTTTTTAGGAGTAGGTTGGTTAGTGGTTTTATATACCATTTTGATTTCACTTTCCATCGGCATCATATTTCCGTTGATATCCGCTTCTATCTGCATATTCAGATTACCTAGGTTATCACTAGAATTTACCCAAGAAGATTTTTTATCTAGAAGTAGAGTTCCACTCATTTTTCCATCCATTTTTTTCACACTCATTTTCATTCCTTCTTTCTCCATAGTTGTACCTTCTTTTGCTACTAAATCACCGGTGTAAGAAATTTTATAAACATCACCTTCTACAGCTTCTAGTTTACAAATCATATTATTAGAAATATCAATATCATTATTTTTGCTTACAAAAACAGCATTCCAAGTTTCCCCAATTTTTACAGGTTTTGGAGGAATAGCAAAGAAAGTTGACTTAAAATTTTGAGAAATTTGTTCTTTAGAATAAGATTTTTCAAATTCTTTAGTAGAAGGAGAATCTGGCATAGCACTTTTCATAGCATCTATAACCTTCTCATAACCAACTACTTCTATTACATCTCCATTAGACTTTACCTTCATTGTAAAAGGTACATTAACCATAGATGCCATTAATTTATTAGGAGGTAAAGAAATATCTGCATCCGAAGCCATAACAAAGTCTTGTCCCATCATAGAAACATTAGTTCCTAAATAACTATACTTAGCTTCTAGATTAAAAACGTCTTTTTGAACTTCTAAAACATTGAAAGAAAGACCTAGCAACATATTCATTTTCATAGGCATTTCTTGTCCCATTACTTTTTGGAGCATATCCATTTTAATATCTGTAAGTGTGTGATATGTTTCTCCTTTTTTAAGATTCAATGAAATATTGTAAGTCTGAGCAAAAGTTACAATTGCCAAGAACAACAGTACAAAAGTTGATAATTTTTTCATTTTTAAGTTGTTTTGTGTAAAAATATGAAATTTTACGGTAATTTTCAGATTAATTATTATTTATTTCTTTCAGTTTTTCAATTCTTTTTATTTCTTTTAAAAGTAATGGAAAAGCAGGCTCAGCCATTCCTCCGTGGTCAAAACCTTGCAATTCATATAAAGTAGTTTGTTTGTGTCCTGCTAATTTCATCATTCTAAGCATATAGGCATTTTCTTCGTATCTACCGAGAAGTTCCAATTCTCTATCACCAGTAATCAACAACATTGGCGGTGCATCTGCTCTCACGAAATAAATAGGTGCAAATTCGTCTATCTGAGGTTTATATTCTGGGAAACCTCTTTCTTTTCTGATGGTAAAATGTGTAATAGCGTGTCCACTAAAAGGAATAATCCCTGCCAGTTGATTAGCATCTATATTATATTTTGCCAAATAATCTTTGTTGAGTGCCACCATACTCGCCAAATAACCGCCAGCCGAATGCCCTGAAATAAAAATTAAATTTTCGCTGCCCCCATAATTTCTGATATTTTTAAAAACCCAAGCTGTAGCTGCTGCTGCATCGTCTATCCCTTTGGCAGCATTTACTTTGGGAGAAAGTCTGTAATTAACACCAATCACTGCAATTCTTTTTTCTTGTAGATATTTCGGAATTTCTTTGTTTCCGCCCGTTAATCCACCACCGTGAAACCAAATAACCGTAGAAAAATTTTTCACATTTTTTGGGATATAAATATCTAAAACACAACGTTCATTAATGTAAACATCAGACTTATTGGTAGTTTCATCATAATAATGAATATTATTAACAATTTGATAATCTTTATTCTGCGCAAAAATCTGCGTAGAGATAAACAATAAAAATAAAAAGGCAAAAAACTTTTTCATAGTAAATTATACATATTAAAAAAACGTGTTTTTACACACGTTTTTGGTTTATAATTTTGTCAATTTTGCAAATTTGAGGATTAAATTTTTTTCTCCTTCTGTGGCAAATTTCACTTTTGCTTTAATGTTTTCTGGGTCAGTTCCGTCTAAGAAAATCACTTCGCCAACCCCAAATCTATCGTGGCGAACGTTATCACCTACCTCAATATCTTGAGATGAATTTCCGCTCGGATTAATGATTCTGGCAGAAGCTACAGGTTTTAAATTCTTTGGCTGAATGGTAGATTCAGGAGAATTAAATGTTTTTTTCGGTTCTTTTTTAACAAATTTCGGTTCTGAGAAATCTCCAAAAATATCCGAAGTTAGACCAGACCTGTTAAATACTTTTTTCTCTACCACAGGATTTACAAATTCTAAATATTCGGCATCTATTTCGCTCAAGAATCTAGAAGGTTCGGCATCGGTAATTTTTCCCCATTGAAATCTGGAAATGGCGTAAGAGAAAAACACTTGCTTTTCTGCTCTGGTTAATGCTACGTAGAATAATCTTCGCTCTTCTTCTAATTCTTCGCGTGTGGAAGAACTCATAAAACTTGGGAAAAGATTCTCTTCTAATCCTACCAAATGTACTACAGGAAATTCTAAACCTTTGGATAAATGGATGGTCATTAAAGAAACTTGGTCTTCATTTTCAGATTTTTTATCTTGGTCTGTAGAAAGGGCGATGTTTTCTAAAAAACTTGATAAACTAGGGTCGCCGTCTTCTAATTGTTTTTGCTCGTCTATGAAACCTTGCATAGAATTCATCAATTCTTGTACGTTTTCTACCCTAGAAATTCCTTCTGGAGTTTGGTCGTCTTTTAAAAATTTAATCAAACCACTTCTTTGGGCAACTTCCATCGCTACGGTGTACGCATTTTCGGTTTTTAGCATTACTTGAAACGCTTTAATCATCGACCAAAAATCTGCCAATTTAGCAATCACACCATTATTTAAACTTAATTGAGGTGCATAATGCCCAAGATTATTTAAAACATCTACTACTCTTATATTTTGAGAATCTGAAAAAACAATCAATTTATTTTGAGTAGTTTCTCCGATGGAACGAGCTGGATAATTGATGATTCTCATCAAAGCTTCATTGTCATTTTCATTCACAAGAATTCTGAGATAAGCTACCAAATCTTTAATTTCTTTTCTTTGGTAAAAACTTAAACCACCATAGACTCTATACGGAATATTTTTACGTCTCAGCGCATCTTCGAAAGCCCTGGTTTGTGAATTGGTTCTGTATAAAATCGCAAAATCTGTAAATTTTCTTTGATGAGAATTGTGCTGCTCCCAAATGTTATTTGCCACAAAATTGGCTTCGTCTGCGTCTGAAAGTGAACGATAGACTTTTATTTTTTCGCCGATTTCATTGTCACTAAAAACGTTTTTCGGGAATTGTGCTTTATTCTTGGCAATTACCACATTAGCCGCATTTACGATATTCTGAGTAGAACGGTAATTTTGTTCTAGGGAAACTGTTTTGGCATCAGGATAATCTTTCTTAAAGTTCAAAATATTATAAATATTCGCACCTCGGAAAGAATAAATAGATTGGGCATCATCACCTACTACACAGATATTTTCAAATTTAGACGAAAGTGCTTTTACAATTAAATATTGGGAATGATTGGTATCTTGGTACTCATCTACCAAAATATATCTGAAACGGTCTTGATATTTCGCTAAAACTTCTGGAAATCTGGTTAATAATTCGTTGGTTCTTAACAATAAATCATCAAAATCCATTGCACCATTTTTGAAGCATTGCTCTACATATTTCTGATAAATTTGTCCCATAAATTTCATATTGGCACGTTCATCAGCTTCCATTATTTCAGGATTTTTGAAGTAAGCATTTACTGTAATCAAATTATTCTTATACGCCGAAATTCTAGATTGAACTTTCTTTGGTTTGTATAAATCTGAGTCTATATTTAAGTCTTTTAAAACTTTTTTCAGAACGTTCAAAGAATCTTGCGTATCATAAATGGTGAAATTAGAAGGAAAACCTAAATAGTGTGCTTCACTTCTCAGAATCCTAGCAAAAACAGAGTGGAAAGTTCCCATCCAAAGGCTTCTGGCATTGCTATTTCCCACTACTTTTGCGATACGTTCTTTCATTTCTTTGGCTGCTTTGTTGGTAAAAGTGAGCGCCAAAATCTGAAACGGATCTACACCATTAGTAATAAGGTGTGCAATTCTCATCGTAAGAACACGCGTTTTACCAGAACCAGCTCCTGCTAAAACCATCAGAGGTCCTTGCAAAGTGGTAACTGCTTCATACTGAGGTTCATTTAATCCTTTCAAATAATCCATTTCTCCTAATAAAATTTAAGCCTCAAAAATAAATAAAAAGGATGAATTTCTTGGCTTTAATTTGAAATACAATTGATAAAAATTTTTTAATATTTTGATGTAACGAGATCTCACATTTTATTACTAATTTTAGAAAAAATATCATTATCAATGAAAAAAACTTTATTATCATTTGCTGCAATCGCATTTCTAGGTACTGTAATGAATGCACAGCAAATAAAATTTGAGGAGTATGATCTCCCAAATGGTCTCCACGTAATTCTTCATCAAGACAATTCTGCACCTGTAATTACCACTGGTGTAATGTACCATGTAGGTGCTAAAGACGAGGTAAAAGGCAGAACTGGTTTTGCTCACTTTTTCGAGCATTTACTTTTCGAAGGAACGCCCAACATTAAAAGAGGAGAATGGATGAAAATTGTAGCTTCTAACGGAGGTCAAAATAATGCCAATACTACCAGTGATAGAACGTATTACTACGAAACCTTTCCTTCTAACAATCTTCAATTAGGACTTTGGATGGAAGCAGAGAGAATGCGCCATGCTGTCATTAATCAAATAGGGGTAGATACTCAAAGAGAAGTAGTAAAAGAAGAAAAAAGAATGAGAATGGATAACCAACCTTATGGAAATCTACTTACCGCAATTCTTAATAATTTATTTACTAACCACCCTTATCATTGGCCTACAATTGGTTCTATGGAAGACCTAAATGCGGCTAAACTAGATGAGTTTTTAGATTTTTATAAAAAATATTACGTTCCGAACAATGCTACTTTGGTGGTAGCTGGAGACTTGAAACCAGAACAAACCAAAAAATGGATTGCAGAATACTATGGAGGTATCCCAAAAGGTGAAATATTCCCAAAAAACTTTACTAAAGATGCGCCTATAACTCAAGAAAAAGAAGTAACTGTTACAGATGCAAACATACAACTTCCGGCGTATGTATTTGCGTATAGAACTCCTTCTAACAAAGAAAAAGATGCTTATGCATTGCAAATGCTTTCTACTTATTTAAGCAACGGAAAATCGTCTGTTCTTTACAAAAAATTAGTTGACCAAGATAAAAAAGCTCTTGCTGTACAAGCCTTTAATCTAGGCATGGAAGATGGTGGTGTATTTGCATTTTTTACGATTCCTATGGGAGCTACTACCAAAGCCACTCTACAATCTGACATAGATTCTGAAATTAAAAAACTACAAACAGAACTTATTTCGCAAGAAGATTACCAAAAACTTCAAAATCAATTCGAAAACCAGTTTGTAAACTCTAATTCTAGCATTCAAGGTATTGCATCTTCTTTGGCTACTTATAACGTATTGATGGGCAATACCAATTTAATTAATAAAGAAATAGACATTTACAGATCTATCACCAGAGAAGACCTGAAAAAAGCAGCTGAAAAATATCTTAACTCTAACCAAAGAGTAATCATTAATTACATTCCTGAAAAAAAATAAGCAGAATACAGGATTAAGATAATCTTTATTAATAAAATTAAACGTTAAACAATGAAAAAATTATCATATATCGCTGCCGCATTTTTGTTTACAGGAATGTTATCAGCACAACAAATAGACCTCAATGCAATGCCAAAACCAGGTGCTACACCTACCATTAACATTGCGAAACCAAAAACATTTACACTACCAAACGGATTGCAAGTTATGGTAGTAGAAAACAACAAATTACCTAGAGTAAGTGCTAATCTTTCTATGGATAGACCACCAATCTATGAAGGTGAAAAAGCTGGAGTAAATTCTCTGATGGCAGATCAAATAGGAAAAGGTACCAAAACCATCAGCAAAGATGATTTTAATAAAAAAGTAGATTATCTAGGTGCTAGTGTAAGATTTAGTTCTAATGGTGCTTTTGCTAATTCTTTATCTAAATATTTTCCACAGGTTTTAAATTTAATGGCAGATGCCATCATTAATCCTAATTTTAATGCCAAGGAAATTCAAGACGATAAAGAAAGAGCTTTAGAAAGTCTAAAAGCAGACGAAAAAAATGCTCAATCTATTGCTAATAGAGTAAACAATGCTCTTATCTATGGTAAAAATACGGCAAGAGGAGAGTTTGAAACCGAAGAAAGCATTAAAAAAATTACGCTAGAAGACGTACAAAATAATTACAAAAAATATTACGCTCCAGATCATGCTTATCTGGTAATTGTGGGAGATGTAAAATTTAATGAAGTAAAAACTCTTATTACCAAAGCATTTAGCGGTTGGAAAAAATCTAACACCAAATTTGCTGCGGTAACCCCAGTTTCTAATGTTGCTGCTACGGAAATAAACGTGGTAGATGTTCCTACTGCTGTACAATCTATTGTAAACGTAGGGAATGTGAATACCTTAAAAATGACAGACGCTAATTATTTCCCAGCTGTAATTGCTAATTACATTTTAGGAGGTGGTGCAGAAGCTAGACTTTTTATGAATTTAAGAGAGAAAAATGGGTTTACTTATGGTGCATATTCTGACATGAGCACCAACAAGTATATGCCAGAATTTTCTGCTAATGCTAGTGTAAGAAACGAAGTTACTGACAAAGCCGTAAAAGAATTCTTGACCGAAATTAATGGAATTTCTACTGTAAAACCAGAAGAATTGGCAAACGCTAAAGCCAAAATGAAAGGAAACTTTATTATGTCTCTAGAAAAGCCAGAAACCATTGCTAGATTTGCTTTAAACCAAAAAGTAAATAATTTGCCTGATGATTTTTATAGCAATTACCTAAAATCTATAGACCAAGTTACAGAAGCAGATGTAACCAAAGCAGTAAATGCAACAATCTTCCCTAAACAAAGCAGAATTTTTGTAGCAGGTAAAGCTGTTGATATTGCAGATGGTTTAGAAAAATTAGGTTATCCTGTAAAATATTATGACAAAAATGCCAATTTATCTAGCAAACCTTCCGCTAAACAATTAGATGCTAATGTTACTGTAAGTTCTATTGCAGATAAATATATTGCTGCTATAGGTGGTAAAGAAAATTTAGCAAAATTTAATACGCTAAGTTCAGATGCTACAGCAAAAATCCAAGGAATGGAACTTGCCTTTAAAAACATACAAGGTAAAGGTGGTAAATTCTTTATGGATGTAAGTATGGCAGGAAACAGTATGCAAAAAATTGCATTTGATGGTTCTAAAGGTTATATGGTAGCTCAAGGTCAAAAAATGGATTTACCAGCAGATATGGCAACAAAATTTGCGAAAAAATCTGAAATTTTCCCGGAATTAAATTTTGGTAAATCTGCAGATTACAAATTAAGTGGTATAGAAAAAGTAAATGGTGAAGATGTTTATGTAGTAAAAGATAATGACACTACTTATTATTACAGTGTAAAAACCGGACTAAAAGTTGGCGAAATTCAGAAACAAAAAATGGGAGCTCAAGAAATGGAAATCCCTACTTATTTCTCTGATTACAAAGACGTAAACGGTGTGAAACTACCTTATACCATCAAGCAAACTATGATGGGACAAGAGATAGAAATGAAAATAAATTCATACTCTGTAAACCAAGCTAAAGACGAGGATTTCAAATAATTTTTAGAAATTTAATCCAATAAAAGGCGACAAAAATTTGTCGCTTTTTTTATTACCTCCAACTTATTGAAAATAAATTTTATAATTCGTATAAAATA
>APMI01007975.1_pt1 | contig 21279 bp, 10 predicted proteins | sample 667938 | NCBI WGS metagenome assembly APMI01 (sample SAMN01084076, study PRJNA167559) | wastewater metagenome | biome: Wastewater | place: Denmark: Ejby Moelle, Odense | collected 2011-11-28
GCATTTCTTGAGGGTTTCGATTATGGAGTCCAACTATTTTCTAGTCGCCATTGAATTCAATTAGATATAATTTAAATCATATTTGCCATAATATTCTTAACATATGTCGGAATTCAATATCAAATTAGCTCATTTATTAAAAATTTTTATAATTTACAACTTTTTTGAACATAATTTAATATGAAAATATTTATTGTAGGTTTTATTATTAAAATCTAAAAATTATAAATAAGTTAATCAATCATTAAGTCTTTTATCTTTTGATGTTGATACGTTGGAGTAAACTGAATTATTTACGTGTTGGTCTTCTTATCAGTATGTTTCTTTTTAAATTATTTGCTTCAGAATCAAATTAGGTCTATTCTTTTTTAATATTAATTTTGGATCTTATCTTTCCTGCATTTTTTCTTACTTTTCCTTAGCTTGCTTCTTTCATTTCGTTATTGACTACTTATTAACTTTAAGTCTTGTTTTTCGGCTCAGCAATTTACTTCTATTTTTACTCCTTTTAATTGAGAAATAACTGTTAATTACTTAATTTTTTCATTTAGGTCGATAATACTTTCATTAGAATCTAAGGGTAATCTTCATCTTATTTTCCTTACATTAGCTGATTCACCGAACTTCTAATAAATTTCATTTGATTGAGTAATTACTTATAGTCGCATATCTTTTCTACATCAATTGTAATATTCACATCCAGATAACTTTTCATTTTGGCTACCATCCTTTCGAATATCTCATTTTTTTCAATAGTCATTTAATGGTATGTTAGTAGTTGAGAGAATGCTTCACCTATCATCTGAGAGTATTCATCAATATCGTTAGTAATCTAAACATCAATTTTGTTTAGTTAACAAATGAAATAACCCGATATTATCGCTTTAATTGCTTTAACTATGGACTGCGCCTTTACTTTGATGTCATGAACAGATTTATCAATCTTTATCATTTTTGGAGGCATCGCTATTCTAAATATTGGAATATTTACTATATCACACTACATTAGTAAGTACTTAAATCTGAGTCTTATTATTGTCTTTGCATAATATATATATAAATATCATTTATTAAATTATTTTGATTGCGTAACTGGCAATTAGCCTCTTATTAAACTTTGTTAATTTGACCATGTTTTGACATCTAATTTTAAAGAATAGATAAATAATTGAAATATCAAAAAGGAGTATTTTGTGTAAATCCCCCTTGCTTAACTTGGACTTTTTGCTGTAATTTCTTGAGATCATCGAGAACGCTGGTCATCTATTCCATTTAAGCCTGTCTTACGCACTCCAAATGTCTCAATATTTTAAAATAGTATCTTGGATCATTTTCAATATTGAATATACTCTTACGTAACGAATGAGGGTTAAAATTATTGTGGCTTGTACGTTAAGGTTCATCAGCTAAATAAGATGATTAATGCAACTATCTACTAGCAAAAGGATAATTAGCTTAAACTGTACTAGATTTGAATGATTAATTAAAAATTCCAGATTGAAGTTTAAAATTTGATCCTTTTTTGAACATTTCTGGACTATAATTTTACTATTTGTAGGATAGAAAGGTATTTTAAGGTTAATTCTTTGTTTTTTACTATATTATATTCTTGCAATTATTTTGACGATATTTCAATTATGTTTGGTCCATTTTATTATGTTTTAATGAAGAAGTCACTTCAGTATTCTAGAAATCTTTATAAGGGGTGCTATCAAGTTGTTTGCTTACTTAAGTATCTTATTAATGAAGTTTAACTTTTCTTTTGTTTTTATTGCTGCTTTTTATACCGGATTTCATTAAAATTTGTGGTGCTGTTGGTTACATTTCCATGGTGTAAAACTTATTTTCATATGGGCTGTACGTATCTGACATCATCTTCTGTTCACTATGTTTGAAAGGTGAATCAAATCGATGTTAGTGTTAGCAGTGTGTTTACTGGATCCTAGCGAAAGATGGAGCCTGCGTAAGTGTGAATGGTGTAATATGATGACTACAACGAGATTAACCTTATGAGTGAGTGCTAGAAGAGTTCAAACTTATTTTCGATAAAAGTTCACGTGCTGTTAAAGTATTTTTCATACCTTTTTTGCTATTTATTTCTGCTTGCGATATAAATATAATAAAACGATCAAAATTAATAATAAAATTTTCATTAGGTACAAATTAAACAAATTTGTTTTTAATCTATACTTATTTGTTTTTTAATAGACGAAGAAATAAATACAAAATATAAACTTCATCAACCGATAGATAGTTCAGACAATTTTAACTTAATTGCCTTGAATTAACCACTTCGATAATATTTACATTTCTATTTTGTTTGTGCCAGAATTTGCCTCAAAAGTAATACATTTTTATCGCAATGCTTCTTTTTTAGGTGAGACCAACAAATCTTTAACTTGTGTGTAATCCATAAACAATGGCTGTAAAGATTTTTTAACTTATTCTCCTGATGAAAGCGTATTTTGGAGAATGCCGTTCATGCGTTAATGTGTATTTGAAGATAATGTTATTAAGCTTTATAATATTGAACTCGCTAGTGGTCTTGGCAGGGATTTCAAAGATTCATCAATTGATTTCATTTCTCTTATCAGTTCTTAAACATGTTGTGATCTATTTAATTTTTAAAATAGTTTAATTGCATCTCCAATAAGTATACCTTCATCTTTACTTAAATCTTATTTTCCTACTTTTTATTGAATAATAAGCTTTATAATTCGACAAATAGTAAACACATCTGGACCAATCATACAAAATCGACCTGCTTCTTCATAGCATTAATAAAGCTATAAATTTTTGACAATCATCTTAATAAATTTCTTCTACGTTAAGATATTTCTCGTTTTTATTTTTCTCATTTTCTATAATTACTCGATTAAAAGTTCCAGCTGTAACGGAGAGATCGCTAATTAAAAAATGTGTGCATATGGTGAACTTGGATTTGGTTTTGATGTTTAAAGGAAAGTTTTCTTTTGTTAGTCAAAAGTTGGTATTTTTTTCTTAGGCGATGATTTTTTCACTTTTTTCTTCTTAGGAGAAGACGAAGCTAATTATTGATAGCTCTTTATGAAATCGGCAGAAAAATGTGACTTAGCTTTTTAAAATATTTTTAAAAAATAATGATCTTATAAAGCTCCATTGTCATGATTTATAAATACATTGATAATTTCTTAATTTTTAAGAAAATCGTTTGAGTTCTTTTCTGCGAGTGCTGTACAAATTAAGGTTATAATTTAAGTTCTTGAGATAAAATCCTGTCCTACTTTTGCTTTATCGTCTATAAACTTATCAAAAATATTGATTTTTTTTATAACTTAGACGGGCAATAAATGGGGGGCTGTTTTTGCTAAAGTGAATAACTACTCGTATAATTTAAGTACTCGATCGATCTATGTTTTGTCATTAACAATGTTAGTATTAATTTCATATACAACATCTTTTCCATATATTTTTTTGAGTATTTAATTAATTACCTTGCCCATGCCTTTATCGTCAATTTTACAAACTCGGAAAATAATGTCAATAAATGTTAAGTTAATGGCCTGCAAGCAGAGTCTTAATGAGTGAGTCATTGAGTCATGTAATGCGTGAATTAAGTCAGGAGTTTCATGCAAAATTTTATGAATTAAAGCTGGAGGATTTTACAAAGCCAACGATTGAGAGACTTCAGTGTACTAAAGCTTTGAATTGAATTATTATCTTTCAGTTTGATCTACTTACCGACTGTAAAACCCATAAACTCTGCCGTCTGCTATTATTTTGTCAAGATACTCGCAATTTTCTTTCGACTGCTTAATATTATCAACAGTCCTATCTGTAAACTAGTTAAATTCATCTTAATCTACCAGTTTAGTCAGTATAATATGCGTTCTTTATACATAATCTTTCACGTTATGGAAACATTGGTAATACTTGACGAAAATATCATCGTCTTAGTTTAGTTGCTGAAGAGAAAGTATTAAAATAAATTTTATTTTGGAGTCATCGCCTTCGATGCTCGATTTTGACACTAATAATTGCTGCAGGTAGTCAAAAATTAAAGCTATCTCTTGTGATTATTAAGGAGACTTTGTTGAGGTTGAGATGAACCCTTAAATTTTTATAAACAGAATTTATTTGTCTGGACATGGGATTAACGAAAGAACATTCGGCACTATTTACACTTTGTTAAGCTCGTCTTTTATGGTGAGTACATCTTGACCTTACTCATCGACTTCGTGCACTATCTCTCCCTCCATCATGTAGTGGGCTAGAGTGTTCTTGCCTGCCTTAGGATTACCGCATAGAAGATAAATAATTTTGGATTAGGGTGCGAAAATATGATGCTTGAGTTTTTAGAGGTTGGGGATTGTTTATTCTAGCTTTGATTGCATGTCGATGATTTTTGTGATTAATTTAAGAATATAACACTATAAAAAATATATATATTCGTGCAATTTATCAAAAAGCATTAATAAATGATATTCAATTTGTAAAATTGTCTTTACTTATTGTTAAGTATGTTATTATTTTATTTAAGAATTCGACAAAAATCCAGATTCAAAATTTATAAAATAATGATGATTATCACATTATCTAATGGCTTATTAATGTATGAAGTTAACTATAAACTTGTCTAAGTCTATTTCTTATCTTTAACACAATTTATAAATTAAATACGATAATCGTAAAATCTTCAGATAATTCAATGATTGATATTGAGCGGACGGACGTTAGATTGGTCATCATATTATTTCAAGTTATGCTTTCCATCGTAAATTTTTGTAGGACCTCGTTATAAAAAGATAGCCTGTTAATATGCTCAATATTATTTTTTTGGTAACAGTGTAAAAGTTATAAATTTTAAATTATTTCTATTCGTAAGTAAAAGTTTTTCATAGCTAAATGAGTCTAACTTTCATCTATATTATCGCTCTTATTAGAATTACTATAAAATAGTATTAAATTTTGCTGATTTTTATTGCAATTTGATTGAATAACCAATTAGATGTAGGCCAGGCATGTGGGAAGATAATGTCAGTTCAAATGAAAAATATATGCAAATAAACCAATACGTTTATTTGACCAGATTTTAGCTATTATAAACGCTTGTATTTTTATCTATTTTTTATTTATAAGAATATTTAAGTTGATATGTAAATTTTTCTAATATCTCAGATTGTCAAGGCATCAACTATTAATAGATAAAATTGTTGCACTTAGTTGTCCATTGATGAGAATGAAGAAGAATTGTAATAACTTTCAAATTTACGAATTTTTTAACTTTTCTTCAAACATCAATTGAACCGAAATTCGAAATTATTGATCAATGTTGATTATTCAGACAAATCTATCTAGTCTGAGCACATTTTTTACTATGATTGGCGAGATTCAGCCAATCTTTAAACGTTTTTTTATTTCTATTTTTCGCATTTATATTAAATCAGATTTTCAAATGAAGACCACCAAGGCAAGCCTGAGAAGAGAAGACAACTGGAAAAAATATCCATATCTATTCAATGAGTGTAAAAACTTGGTTTTTGAATGCGAATGTGGAAAGAAATATGAGAGCTTCCCAGGGCTGTATTTGCATTTTCAAAGAAAACACGGGCAAAAAATATCGACAAAATTTAATCCTAACTAGTGCCACATTGTGAAGTAAGACCAGAAAATCACCTATAAGTACACTCTGGACGAAAAACGCGATGAGAAATTGAAAAATCTGGTTATAGAATAGACCTCAAATGAAAAGTAACGAATTTCTACTGTTTTATCAAAATTCGTATTAGACTTTTCTAGCAAAGGATCTCATCTTTGCAAGTACAATGCGATTTAGCACTCTAACAGTGATGTGCTTTAAATAATCTAAGAATTCTAAAAATATATAGATCAAAAACAGATAGAATAAAATAGCAAGCAATCGATAGACACAATATTGGCTGAAATTCCTTTGCACTTTAATGATTTCGTGCGGGAAAACTACAACATTTCTTCAGGTTTGCAATATTGGAAAGTGTGTACCACTTTATTCTAACTTTCTGAATGGCTTAGAAAAACAGGACATTCTGAGCTCATTCTCTAATTTATCGACTACGGCCCACAATGCAAATGATGTGTATATATTTTATCTTTCTTTCACTTCCTTATTTGAATGCGTTTCTGTGCAATAATATTAACTTATTGCGGGGTTGGAGTATTTTTCCAATTCTGTAGACCTTAATTTTGAAAAATTTACCGTAAAAGATATAATTTAGTGCATGGTGTCACTTACTGTCAGATGATGTTTTTTTATATTTTTCGGCTGTAATGTCCATCTTGTAGAAACTGATCTGCCAATAACTTCGCTTTCATCAAACTGCCACCTTCATGAAGTTAAATTGAAGTATCGAGGTGATTTTCTTGAAAAATAGGCGGCCAAACATAGAAAAAGAACAAAACATGCGAAGTTGAATATGCGCTATCATTACTCAACAATATTTGTTAAAAACATCAAAGTCAATAGTTAGTAAAACAGCAATCATGCTCATAAATCTGGTCTTTTAATATTTTAGCAATCAGCTTAGGCCTACTCGCAAACCTAGGAAAATTAAAAAAAGTTGATGAAATCGAACAACTTACCAAAATAGAGGGTATATACAACAAACATAGAAAAGTGCTAAATTTAACTGTCTTCATTGTTGATAATAGAAAGTAGAAAAATTAAGATGCAAGTTAAAATTAGATATCAACAACAAGATTAATAAATTAATTAAATGCTGGCTAATTAATATTATATTTGAATCCTATCTATTATTAAATTAGTCAATATAATTCGGAATTTATGAAAGTTCAATACCCATGCCTGCAGTACAACGAGTCACTAGTATTTTTAAATACTTTTAAGCCTGATATTGACTATTTATAAAATGTTTGCCTTGGAAAAATGATTGCCTTCCTTGATGGACTGTAATTTTTGATCATTTTGTAATAATGATTTGTTCGATCGTGTTTATAACAATTATTATCATATTTACTAACGAAAAGTAAAACGTGAACTCAGTCTTGATAATATAAATAATAAAACTGCTCAATTTAAGTCAAACATATCATTAATGTGTATCCCTCATTTACGGTATATGATAAAAAGAGTGAAAAACAAAAGTTAAAATATAATTAATTGATCAAGGTCACCTAATTTTATTCGTACTAGTATTAGTATGATGTGCTGCACTGGTTGCATTCCCATAGCTGAATCCTATACTACTATTATTATTGTTATGATTGGCAGTCGACATTGATACTTTATTCTTCATTTATTCGATCTTGCGTTTTAGGTCGTTCTGGGTATTCAATGTGGTTTGGGCCATGTAAGTTGTGGAAGATGTCGATGGTGTCATTGAGCCTGTGCCTGTGCCTGTGTTTGAGGATAATGGGTTGAAAAATTGAGTACCTGATTTTGGAGTCTGGCAACCTGATAACAAAGATGAAGATTGACCTGATGGGTGATATGTGGAAGAAGAAGAAGAAGAAGACTGTTGATGCACTGCTGGTTTTGAAGAAAGAGGCGGATCAATATGAGATGAATTTTTAGATGTACTGGATTTAGAATGCTCATTATTAATACATTCTAACTTCATTTTTAGTCTTTAGAGTTTGTTTTGAATATCAGGATTTATTGACCTACCAACACTACCTTCCATGGGATTGTTCAGTTTAGCCAACTACTCGCCAACTTTATCGATAAATGCTATTTCAAAATTCATTTTTGCGAATGCAGCACGATAGTCAAACTTACTTCCATTTTGCTGGTGAATGTACACTTTAAGAGATTTGACGCCTTAGCTGAATGTTTTTGTTTTAGAAAGCAGTTGGATGATCTTCTTCAGTTCTTAGTCTATTAAATTAGTACTGACCTGATGTTGGTAATTACTTGTACCTAGGATATTGCCTTGATCTAGCTGATTAGTATTGACTCCAGTAACAACCATGACAAAATCCCCAATAATCTTCTCTTAATCAACTTTTTAATCCTTAATAGCCGCTTAGTATCCCTTAATAAGCAACCCCTTCCTGCCAAGTACTCTCAATATTTTGCACAGACACAAAGCAATATGTTCGTCAGTATTATTATTATTGCTATTATTATTATTATTTGTCTGTTTGGTTAATTATTTGGCTTAGAATTAACTCAAATCATTAATTTGGAGGATTTTCATATAACTGTAGCACAATGTTATGAATTTTTATATCTGGGCTGGCTTTAAGCATGAGGGATTCTATTATATGTTGTACAGCTATCTGCATTATTTCTATTTCTATTTTAAAGATGAACATGGTATGAAATATGTGTTAGTCACTCGAACCAAGCATCTGATCAATAAACCTACTTTCTTAGCTTTATTTACGACTGGCATTCCATTATTATTAATAGTATTTCCTTACTCAAGCATTAATTAAATCATATGGAATAGCAGTGTATTGATAATAAACATAGGTTCTGAATTGTCAAGTAATCTCAGTATGATACCATTGACAGCTTTAACAAATCCATCAGGTTTATAGTCAGTAATGCCCCTAGATCTGTACTTCTGTTCTATGTGATTTCTATTTTAATCCTAATATACTAGCTGTGTTACAACATACCTGATACTTTTCTCCACTAATTATTGATTAACATGTATAAACATAGTACTGCACTTAATAGCATGCTGGATCAACGACAACAAAAGCAAAGGCCGATCCGGATGCTGATTTTATCTAGATTATATTTCCAGTGATAGTGTGCGTTGCATTGTATGGAATAAATAGCTGTATATTGTATTACTGTGGGTTTGCAGTTATGCTGTTATTTTGGGGTTGCTGCTGTTACTTGGCAGGAATAGGGTTGAGAAAAAGTGGATGCTTGATTAGTTATATGGGTATAGTTTTAGTAAGTTTGAGCCTAAGGGATTGTGTGGGTTTGGGCATGGGTATGCTGATGGGCTTATTATGTATGATTGTAATGAATTAGCATCTGATACTTTTTGTTGTCTATAGAAGGTAGTAAGTGTTAAACTAGAGGATTATTTTTTAGTATTGTTATGAGTAGTATGAATAGTATTGCTACTAGTGTCCAAAGATAGTTGAACTTGGGTGGATGTCTTTGGTTTTGTTACAGGACTTGGAGGAGGGAAATGTGATTAATTGGCATTGCGCTTTTGAGGAGTTACTTTCTTAGCTTTTTGATCTTTCTGATCACTTTTTAAGCCAGCTAATATAGCAGGTGAAGCATTTCTTGGACTTCCAATATCATTAGTAATCGAAGAATTCTTTTAATTTGCAGCATTAATGAACGATTTCTCTAAATTAACACCCACAACAACAGTGCCAGGCCCATAATTCTTCCCTTCAACCGTAGTCTTAAACCCAAAATCTTTAAGCACACTATCACAGAATTTATTCCCAAGCAATCTCCCAAATTCCACATCCTGACTAAGCTCAGGAATATTGGATGCCTCTTCAAGCAGAGTATCATTAGAAAAATATTATATGAATGATGAACATAACAGAACTATCTGTTTTTTGTAGAATTTTGGGAATGGGGTACTTGAACGTGAGGATGCTGATGATAGATGGCGATGGAATTGGGAGGGGTCTTGTTTTAGTTATTGGAGGAGCTTGCGGATTACTCGTTCGCCTGAGCTTAGAGATATGACTATTTTGAACATATTTTTAATGATTTATACACTAGTATCTATATTATGAGTATTGCCTAGCATAGCATAATAGTAAGTAACAAGATATTCCCTCATAACAAACACACAGATATCAACTTCAGTATCTCCCCATACAACTTTCTTCTTCTCTAACACACTCAACACCGGACACACCAGTTCCATAACACCAATCACAGCAACATTGCCTCCATACAATCTGACAGTGACCCACTTCAATAGCAGATCTCCAATTTATCTGATAGCGTGCACATAGGCTATATCACGGCATAGCTTTATTAGTTTTGTTACTGATTAGTTTACTTTTGAGTACGATGAGCTATACATTGGAATGTAAAGGTCGTTATTGTTTACGGTTATCGATAATTGGGATTTTAACTGAGTTTAACTTATTATTGGGTGGCTAGTTATTGAGATGTTTGTATTAGATTATTAACGAATTATACGTTGAGCAGTCAAAAATTATAGAGGAGCAAATGGTTAGGATCCTTATACTATAGGGCTCTTTCGATCAAGCGATGCATTGTCTTTGAGGTAAAATGATAAATTACTCATATAATCTCTATTACTTTCTTAGCAGTTTATTAATACAGAACTATTCTTTGGTTTAGATCTGCTATTACATAAACTGTTATTGCTAGTTATGCTAACATTACTCATTTTTCGTCTATTTTTAACAGATGCATCATCATTTATTTTACTTTTAGACAAAGCTGGACTTCTTTTATTATTCAAATCATTTAGTAAAGATAAATTTGATCCATTTGAGATCATACTAGGTTGCTCGGGCCCTGTCCCTTAAAATTTGTCTAAAAAATTAGTTAAATCATTTTTAAAAGCTGCTAATTTTCCGTCATTAAATATTTTCGAGTTTACCATATTTCTAAATATTTAAGTTCCTATTTTTTCAGTTAAGATTTTAAAGACTCGTTCACTGATGCTTCTTAATTATTTACTCTTGTCACAGAGTCCAATTAAAACGATTTTTGGAAACTCTTTAAATTACTTTAAATTTGCTGATTAAATATTTTATACTCTTTGTGTAAAATAATCTGCATTTGATAAATATTCGAGAGTTCGCTGCTTTACTACACTAGCCATTTGATTGGTCGCACTGGCAGTACTTGATTACTGACTTAAAAGCTGTCCAAAGCATGAAATTGCAGCTTAATGGCCAAGAGTAACTGCAATTCTATCAAACGTTTTTTCGACTTATCTTTTATTTTGGTCATTTTTGTCAGCATACACTTCCATTAAATCTTGGATATAAGTTTTCGCTTGCATTTTAGCCTATTTTTCAGTTAGGCATCTGAACACTTCTCCAATCAGTTGAACAAATAATTTTATAAGCTGTTTATTTGGATCTGATATTCGACTTCTTAAAACACCTAGAAAATCATGCATAATGCTACTTGTTATTTTTGCACTCGAATTTTATTTTTCAAGTTGACTAAAATAACGAATTAATTTTTCCGCAGCTTCCTTTCGATTTTGCCAGTTTGCACCGTCGTTAAGCTTTTTCATATGCTTGTTGAGCTCTTCTGTGATGTCTACACTATCAAAGTCTTGTCCTGTTTTTGTAGATGACTTTATGACATATGCTTTTTTAGATATTTACTATTATTCTTAATTTTTGGTATTTTTAGGCTTACTTTGAGTTCGCTGTTTCTTTGAGCTTAGCTCTTTATTGTCCTTACTTCTTGACTTAGCTAAGTTCTCATCTCCTTAGATTCCTTCACTCAGCTTGCTTAAAATATCTTTGTTGTTTATATTCTTATCAATATTTTTGAAAAGATTATCTCCAAAATATGATTTAACTTTACATACAACTTTTGCAGCAGACTCACGAACTTATGCATTAGGATCATTTAGTAGACTTTAAAATATAGTGTGAACTGAATTTGACTTGAAAAATTATACAGACCGATCTGAACCTTTTTATAAAGCAGCTAGAATCCATCTAAGCGTACTACTTTTCATCCCTGCTGCCTTATCTTTTAGAGCTGTTTTGACATCTTAAGCTACTTCCTCAATTGAGAAGCAATAACAAAAATTATTTAGTGTGTTGAATGTTTCCTCAATCATTTGTGTTTTCTTATCTCGAAATTTAGGGGTAATGTAAGGAAACAAAATTTTAGCAGAATGAGTGAAGTTTTTTCTTAGACCTTTCGCTAATGCGCCAGCCAATTTAAGTATAGCAAGGACAACATTAAAATTGCTATCATTAATTAATCTTCTCATCATTTCAGTAATATGTCTATGTTCAGAATTCGCAATTTTCGGAACACTTGCTTTATTAATAATTTATTGAAGAAGGGCAGTTTTTGAGTTCCATTTTTAGGTCTCCAAAACATTGTCTGACCATTTTTCATCAAATTTTTAAAATATTTATATTGGATCTGAAATTTCATAAATATCTAGTCCACCATCTGTCAAAGGCATCTATGAAGATTTGCCAGATTATTTTGATTTAGATTTTGCACCTGCAACCTTTGGAACAATAATGGTATCATTTTTTTGTCGATTAGCCTTCATAACTTCTTTTTTATCATGCGACTACCAAAATGTTTCAAGCTCTTTTTTCATGTTCTACTTGAGCTATGATAATAATGGCCAAATAAAATCCTTCCCTAACCATTTGAGTCCATTTTTGAACACATTCATACCTTAAGCCTTTAAAGCTGGCAACTTTTAATTATTCATTACATTAATAGTGTTTGGGAGATAAGGTTTGAGATATTTTAAATCTTTAATTCCAAATTATTGAAGTAGTTCGTTAATTACTGTAAAATACCCACCTGCTATTTTAGGAACCTTACTCTTGAGACCTACTTCAACGATGCATCTTTATACTTCATCTGGCTTTGTTTCAAATGTTTTAAATATGAGATCGTTCGCAATTTTCTTAGCTGACCCTTTTCCATTAATGTACCCATTTTCGATGACTTATTTTATTTATTTTTCACCCCAAAATCGACCTATTTATATCCACTTTTCAGCACATTGTAATGCTCTTTAAAGACATGCTGGATTACTTTATTTTAATATTTTTGCAATGTCAATCTATATCTGATTACCTCTTTCTTGATCCGCAAGCGCATTCTTCAATTATTCCAATCCTTATAATTTAACTTTAATAGCTTTAGATTGCAGTTTCTATTAAAGCGTCATATTACCCGTAGATTGTACAATATTTTAAGGAGTCTCTCCATTCGCATACTATGAGATCATGAACTTCTGAGGCCCTGCTACTGAACCGATTGGCACTTCGTCGAAATTGCTGCCATCGACAGGTTGATTGTGTTGCTATTGCGCGATTTTATCCATGACGATTTGTTTTATAAGTATAAATCAGCCAGTTAAGCTCAAATTTGAATTAGTACTGGCTATACATATATGTAAATAAATCATAATACTTACATTTTATAATATTGATTAAATTTTAAATAGTCCAATACTCGATCTTCAAAAATTAAACAAGGGCGAGTCCTAAATGCAAGATTGTTGGCTAGCGTAACCATGACTCGCATCATAAAATATTTAGAAATTGTTGCGTTTCGTTCGTGTGATTTATTATCGAATATTTTATGTTGTTGATAAAGTAAGCTGAAAAAACTAGTGTACGGCAATTATTGGCAGTCCAAACCAAAGTGTGATATTATTTGCCGTATAAGTGAGCATATAAGTAAAATATGACAGAAATTAGTTAAGGTCTGATAAAAATAGATGTTCCATAAATGTAATTTCCTTGAAGTTACCTTCTTTAAATCAATATTTCAAACACTTGGTAACAATTTTCGTTGTCTAAGTCTCAATTTAGACTTGAAAGTAGAATCCAACGTATGTTTTGATTAGTAGAAACATTTATAGCATTAATTGTTAATAAACTATTTAGAATAAACGAAAAATAATATATATAAAATGTGATGTCTAGATAGTTTTTATCTAAAATCAACTTTTTTTCTTATTAATTATGCTATATTAAGCACGAGGCCTACTTTTTCATATATATTTATCAAAGTAGACACAGCTATCAACTTAATATATTTATGAGGATAGCTATCCGAAATTGCGATTATGAAGAGCTGCATCAATTGTAATTTATGGAATTGTGGAATTTGATACTGAAATCGCTAAAATTTTAATATTTATTTAAATTAAGCACTAAATCTTGTAAAAAAAAATGTCTACTTGAAGCACCACTAGCATATTATTGTTTTTCATTGTCAACATTTACATAATTTATCAAAACCAGTATATTTCAAACTGTGCATTTAAAAAGCTTATGATAATAAAATCTAGGCCAGACAAATTATACAATTGACAGGCCCAGAAAATAATCAAAATATGATAACAATTAATTTGCTGGAATAATACGATGCCTGTGTGTTGTAGAAAAATTATATTATATAAATAAAAGTTGGATGTTTCAAAATATTCTTCATACTTGCGTCAATTTTTGATGAGTGACTGCAAATGTACATTTTCTATTATTTTAGAAGGCCTAGAATACATAGCATACGACATATTGGTTTTATTGAAGAAAATAACTTACTAAAATATGCTACAGAAATTGTTGATAGCCATAAATTAATTATAGGTCATAAATGGATAGCAGTTGGCCCCTAAGTTGATACTAAGCTCAAGGGTCCAACAGACATAGGTTATCAAAGTTTAGGGCTGAAGATATATATGAATAAAGTTGTTTTATTTTATTGCACTAAGATTTATACGTTTTATACTTCGGGATTATAAATAATATTCAAGAACCTTATGAATAGACCTGGGCCAACAAAGAGAAAATATACCAGTTTTTCACACGAAGCCCTAATTCTTACTAAATATTCGGTTAGCTGCCCAGAGTCAGAGGGGGAGGTGAATTAAAAATACGGCCGAAACCTTAAGATTTAGATGCTTTCTCAATCACAAGAACTGGAGCAGGGAATGTCATTAAAATTGACAAAAAATGAAGAGGATTTGAGTAATTTTAATGGTGAATAAAATTTGAATAAATTTGCCAGTTAAGCCAACTGGGCAGATTCAGGAAAAATTATACTGTAATTGGCCTGTCAAGACTATTTTTAGTAGTCTTTAACTGCTAAAATGCATTAATAGCAAGAAACCAGGGAAATAATTTTTATTTTCTAAGGGGGCCAGAATCATAATATTTGAATGATGTTTTTTAATTTTTTCTCTTTGCCTCCTCCCTTGCCCATTGTCTTAATATCACTCAATACATCATTTCTTTTATATTCCTACTCATATAATCGTTTTGATTTTGCTCTTTTATTTTAAAGTTTCAGAATTGTAAAATTTTAACTGTAAAAATGAACTTTAAAAACAAGTTAATCTGACACAAAATATACGAATTATAACTAGTCGTCTAATAAATGGACACTCTTTAGCATAAAAAGCATTCATAAATAACCAGTTTATGTTTGTGAAGTTAAGTTGAGACAATTTATTATTTTTAGACATAGGCTAACGTTTAGTATTAATCATAAATTTTGCAGCATTAAACTAAATTAAGTAGAAAAATTGTATTTATATCAATACGTATTTTGTTGCACTAGCCCTGAGCTTATATCAATTAGGAATGTCAAATAGTTAGCTTTTAAAAATTATCATTATTGATTAGAGCTGAAATTAATCTATTTTTTTCAGTTTTGACTGTCAAAGGTTACAAAATTCTTCAGCGACGATGAAAATTTATGTCTTTTCCAAATTTATTACTAAATTGAATTAATAAAAATCATAATTTCTTCACTTTGACGAAACAAGAAGCAGTCTCTCATTGGTTCGACAGATCTATTTAGGCATTCACACTTGGGCTTTATTAGTATTTGTTCCGCTGAAACATATTTGTTTCTATTTTTGTGATTTGTCAAAGATATTCGCTATCAATTATGCTAATAAAATTTATTTTCAGTGTTCTTTTTGATGATTTATTTTATAAGCTGGCTGGAGTCTACGAATAAAACGCTTTTCTTCCAACAATGCTTTCGCATTCAATATTTTCTTACTATTGTGAACTTTCCATTGGAATACGCAATGTTTTATTTTACATTAACATATAAATAAAAGACCTTTGATTTTTTGTACATTTTTTAGTCCTTTTAAATCATCTTTTAGCCCTTTTTTAAACAATATTCTATTCTCAACTTTGCCTTAACTATTCAAACTTTCGCTGCATGTCATAACCATAGCATCTGTTAATGATTTTTAACTAATATTTAATGCTTAAGTGCTGTTGAAGGCCGGGTCGTTGATGGAGTTTTCAAGTTTTTTATATTATTTTTAGATTGTTATAAATAGAAAATGAATAAAAGTCATCTAATTCTAATTTAATAAATTTGATCATCGACTAAGCAACAACTGCCAGTCTCAGACTTCATAAATTGAATAAAATTTATGATTTTTCTTGATCTATTACGAAGCTAAAAGATTATATTTTTCGAATATTCAGATTGTAGAAAATATTAAAATAGATAATGGTAATGATTAATTTGATGATCATTTAATCAAACAATTTAAATTATAATATTTGAATATTATCTTAAGCACGAAACATGTCAGAGGAATCAGATTTCAGTGATGATGCCCCCGTTGGATGGATTCAATGGTTTTGTGGGCTTGAAGACCATCAATTTTTCTGCGAAGTCAGCTAATAGTTCATCAGACAACCCTTTAATTTGTATGGGCTTTCTAAGCGAGTCAAAAATTATAAGTAAGCATACTGTTAAATTAGCAAATGTTTGTAAATGATCCTCAGGACCAGAGCTCCAGGTGAAGACGAAATTTAAGATCCACAGTATACCATAATTTATCTCAAGGTTTTTGGAACTGTATCAGGAGGCGATATAATTATACGGACTCATTCATTCGAGATTCATCCAAACCCCCGAAGGTTTAGCCATTATGCGAGAGAGATATCAAGTTGGCAAGTTCGGAAACTGCCCAAGAGTACTTTGCGAGAAACAAAATGTCATTCCTATTGGCATCAGTGAGGATAGCAAAATAGCAAGGGTTAAGGTCTACTGCCCAAGATGTAAAGATATTTTTGTTCCAAACAAAAAGAAAATGGCTGATGTAGACGGATCGTATTTTGGTACTTCTTTCCCACACTTGCTGTTAATGGTAAAACAATATTAAATTTAGACTTATCCTGATATTGGTCCTATTTTCTCAAAAGTAGACTATGTGCCAGCAATATTTGGATTCAACATCGAGTAAAGACCTAAAGCATAAGCAAAATTAGCTGAGAAATTTGAAAAGCTAAGTGTTAATGATGAATCGCATATAAAATAAAGAAGTAAATTTGCGGAGGATGTCGAATAAGAGCCTAAAAAGGATGGTCAAAATAAGAAAAAGAAGAAAAACAAAAATAAAAACTGATGTTAGGTTTATTTTGCAACACATTGATATACTTATATACGAAAAATATAATTAATCAGAAAGAGCGACTTCAAAAATTTTTGTCAATTATCTTCATTGAACTTGAAAACATTTTAGCTTGGCTTTGATTGAGTTGATAAACTCTTCATCAATTTCCTTTTACATTGTTAATGTTTTATTGTATGTATATGAGTTTGTGTTAGTTAATTTCTATATTTTCTTCATCGAATTCACTAAGTGTGATTATGCTTTACTTTGTAAAATTTCTAACACTTTACTCTTCTCACCGTGTTGTTTAAGTAGTTACTGAATCTCATCTTTTTTATCTTTAGAGGCTGCTTTTTTTAATGACTCTTGAATATAATTAGTGTAGATTTTTCTATCTGTTGCGATTTTGTTAGAGTTGGCTGTAGAAATATCAGTTTTAATTCTACGGGTCTGCGACTTATTCAACACTGCTGATTTATTTTTTAGCTTAATTTACTCTAAGTATAAATTTCCGACTAGTATGGGGTCTGAGTTAAAATTGAAATTGCTATGATTTTGATAAATTTAGACATCTGTTAAATTCTTTTTAATGTTTAGGTAATGATATTTAAACGGGTACTTAGCCTTATCCTTAGCTGCTTAAATTTATATGCCGATTACTGGATCCATTACCATTTACTCTCGCTTATGGTTAATTATCTCTTGAAACTATTTTATCCTTAAACACTTTTCTTGCGATTTTTCAAATCTTTAAGGATTTTCATGAGGCTTGTTGTACTATTTTTCAAGCTTTTACAACTATTCAGTTGTCAGTGTAGAAACACGACTTTGAGAATTGCTCTTTTTGGCTTGCTTTGCTGATTTATTATACATAATTTGGTGTTTTTTGATACTCTCGCTACTATTAGAGTATTTTTTGTGCATTGACTGTCTTTTAAATTGTTATCTTTGCTGATTTTAGTACTAAATTTATTTACTGTCAAATCGATAACGCATAATTTTGTATCGAGGTAAAGTTCCAGCACTTTTTACATAACTATTTTTAAGTATATTAACTCTCTCAGATCTCTTTTCCTCTAATTTTTGTAAACGTGAACTTATTCTATCTATTTTCTGTTGTTTGAGCTGTTATAAGACCTTTTATTATAAATCTTTTTTAATACTTTCTAATTATCGATTCCTCAGCTATTTTAATTTGATAGACTATTATTTTTGAACCTGTAGAAACTTCTTCGCGCTTTTCAAAGATCTTAATTTAATTTCTGAATTTTGTCTACGTTGTTGATATAAGGTGAGATCCTCATCTGTGATTTAAGTTCGTGATCTTTTTGGCATTCCTGATTATGATTATTTGCTTTAGTGGAGTCTACTCCTATTAGAATTTGAGCTTCTACGCAGGCTCATGTTCAATAAGATTAACTCTTTGTTTAACTTTTCCTTCTTCTCATGTATTTACTTACTTAAGTCTCTAATACTTCTTGACGAAATAAGAGATCTCTTATCTTAACTAATCTAATCTGTCTCTTTAACAGATTTCTCTTTGATAGCAATATTGCCTTTATCAATTTATTGCTAAATTTTGCTTCCAATTTATTGAACAGAGTCTACACTTATTTTATTTTTATCTGGGGAAGCTAACTTCTATGACGATTTCATGTAATTATTGAAGTAAGTTTGCACTTCTGATTGCTTTATCTCTGACTGTTATAGTGTTTATGGTAAAGTTGAATCCATGGACAAGCACCTATGTTAGGTTTATGTTATTTTTATAATGTGAATAAGTTTATTATTGATGCTGTTCATCTATTACATTCATTAACCATTGTTTAATCATAGTATACAATTTAGTAATAATAAGTTTCAAAAAATGGATAAAAATTACTATGAGACTCTTAACCTCAAACGAAATGCAACTCAACCCTAAATCGCAGATAGTTATCGTCGGTTATCTTTGGTCTGGAACCCAAAAAATTCTAAAGAAAGTAAATAAACTGCGCAGTATCATTTCGATTAGGTTTGCGAAGCCTATGAAGTACTTAGTGATCCTGTTAAACGGGCTTTCTATGATAAACATGGATGGAGAAAACTTACATGTGAACTATATCAGGATGCTGGACTTAAAGGTGGATATAAATACGGTAATAATTCACAGGAAATATTCGATAAGTTTTTTAGCTCAACTGATGCTCTGGACCAAGTTATGGACCGAAGTATCGATAATAAAGAAAGCTTATTTACGCATGCATTTGGTGGGTTATACTACAAAGATCAAATATAAAGACCTGAACTTGTAGTTGAAGTTCCGTGCACGTTAAATTAGTTATATAAAGGCGCAGCCAAAACAGCATCATTCGACAAGAAAGTACATCATTAATAATTTAGGCATTGAACGCAGACGGCAGGTCGCTTTCTGTAAAGCACCAACAGAAATTGTTACAGATTAAGCCAGGATTTAGTAAAGAAACTGTTCTTCGATTCAAGGAATAAGGAAACGAAACAATCGAACACAAAACTTCAGATTTAGTATTTAAAATAACTGAAGTACCCCACGAAAATTACACAAGAAGTGGTAATAATTTAATTTACTCTTGCAAAATTAATCTAATTGAAGCACTGAATTGTCAACCTTTATAGATTGTCACACTTGATGGTCGTAAGTTGAGAGTCAGTCTTGATTAAATTCCTAAGTAATATTTATATTAACGTTAGTCCTCAATGTTTGAAAGAAATATAAGGTGAAGGAATGCCAATCCTTGGAAGCAATAAGAAAGGTAGTTTGTACATTAAATTCGATATAAAATTTCCAAAACTGTTATCATAGGAAACAAAGGCTGAGCTTCGTGCTTTACTAAAATAATGATATCATTCTCTATAATGTTTACTATATTTTGATCATATAGTATAATGATGGTTAAGCAACAAATATGAGATATAAATAAAATCATAGCAAATTCTTCACTGTTTATTGTTCTTTACTACTTGTGTTTTAGGCTGTGAGTGCTGTCCTTGATGTTCTTGCTCCCTTTGTTGTTGCTTGAACTTATTTTTGTTTTTCTTCTTCTGTTTCTTGCTTAAAGCTTCAGAATTTCCATTATTGTTGACTTGATTTACATTTTGATTATTACTCTTGATTGTATTATTTTTATTCTCTCCTTGTTTTTGTGCCGGCTTGTTAAGGACTTGATTGTTAAGTTGCTGATTTGGCTGGGGACGAGGTTGATTTTGAGACTGTCTCTACTCTTTATTATTGTTATTGACTATTACTTTATTACCATTATTGTGTTTGCTTTGTTGACCGTTGGCACCTGAGGAATTTTTCACTTTATGTGGCTTGTGCTCTTTACTCTATCTTTCAATATCATCATCAATATCTTCGAGTCCTTTAAGTGGGCTGCCATCGTCTTCTGATTATTGTTAATCAAGATCGTCATTACTTTGCTATTATTCGTCTTATTATTCTGAAGACTATTCTGCCACTTGCTCTTTTAGTTATTTTTGCGGTGCGTTTAGTTTTTTTACTTGATCAGCAACTTTTGCTACCTCAACTTTATTTGTTACATTAGCTTTCTTTTGTTATTCTGGTTTTTTAGAAATAGTTTGTCCCTCCTTTTTGTTAGATTTCTAAGCTGGTAATTAAATTCTTTCTTTTTCTTCTGCTTTATGTTCTTCATGAGAATGAGAATGTTCATGACCAGCTTCGTGTTCATGTTTATGCAGAAGTTCGACTTAATCTAAATGATCGAACTTGGGCTCAGGTTCATAAAAGCCAATGAGATGCACTGAGCCCTGCCCCTTCACAGAAACTTCGATGTTTTCATTGATATCTAAGAAAATGTTTACAGCAGCTTGAGGATCACTTTGCGTTAGTCTCGCAATAACAAACTCTGTGCCGTCAGCGTTGAGTATAACAGTGGCATCACCCTGAATAAGATATAAGGTTACTCTAGAAGACGGGACGAGAGCCAGATTACTGATGCAGATAACATCACCAACTTACTCAGGAACGGTGTCAGCGCTGTACAAGAATGGCGTAGAAGGCGTGATCAGTTTACCGAAGAACATGATCGAGTATATGTATAATATGGGATTGTTGATTATTTATTGATAATCTTATAATGTAAGCGGTCATATTCGTAAGTATGAACACAGCTCTTAAAGAGTATATGATCACATAAAGCAAGTCATGAAGACACATGATGATTATTCCGTGAAATCGAAAAAATAT
>APMI01002760.1_pt1 | contig 21272 bp, 18 predicted proteins | sample 667938 | NCBI WGS metagenome assembly APMI01 (sample SAMN01084076, study PRJNA167559) | wastewater metagenome | biome: Wastewater | place: Denmark: Ejby Moelle, Odense | collected 2011-11-28
CAGGTCATCGCTCTCGAAGCCAGCACTGGCAAGGAGCTGTGGCGCTACAAGAAGACCATCCCCGACGAACTGATGCAGCTCCACCCCACCAACCGCGGCGTGGCCCTGTACGGTGACAAGCTCTACCTCGCCACCACCGATGCCTTCCTGGTGGCGCTGGATGCAGCCACCGGCAAGGAGTTGTGGAAGGTCGCCGTTGCCGACTGGAAGAAGGGCTATTACATGACCCTCGCCCCGCTGGCCGCCAAGGGAAAGATCATGGTCGGCTCGTCGGGCGGCGAACTGGGCATCCGCGGCTTCGTCGCCGCCTTCGACGCCGAGACCGGCAAGGAAGCCTGGCGTACCTTTACCGTCGCCGGCCCCGGCGAGGCAGGCAGCGAAACCTGGCCTGGCGAAACCTACAAGACCGGCGGCGGCTCGGTGTGGATCACCGGCACCTACGACTCGCAGACCAACCTGGCCTTCTGGGGCGTCGGCAACGCCGGCCCGTGGATGCCCGACACCCGCCCGGGTGACAACCTCTACGCCAACTCCACCATCGCCCTCGATGTGGATACCGGCAAGCTCAAGGGCTACCACCAGTACCAATGGAACGACGCCTGGGACTGGGACGAAGTCTCCGCGCCACTGCTGATCGACCTCGACTACAAGGGCAAGAAGTTCAAGTCGCTGGTGCACGCCGGCCGCAACGGCTACCTGTGGCTGCTCGAACGGACCCAGGACAAGGTCAACTACGTCGATGCCTGGCCTTACGTGACGCAAAACGTGTTCACCAGCCTCGACCCCAAGACCGGCCGCCCCACCTACGACCAGGCACGCATCCCCGGCACCGGCAAAAAAACCAACTTCTGCCCGTCCCTGTGGGGCGGCAAGGACTGGCCGCCCGAGGCCTATAACCCGCAGACGGGTCTGCTCTACATCCCGGCCAACAACAATCTGTGTTCCGAGCTGACCGGCGAACCCGTCAAGTACAAGGCCGGCAGCCTCTACATCGGCGTCGCCCTCGACAACATCCTCACCAACGTGCGCATGACCGAAAAGTCGCGCCAGCACATCGGTGAAGTGCAGGCCTGGGACCTGAAGACCGGCAAGCAGGTCTGGACCCACACCTACCCCGAGATGAACTGGGGGCCGCTGATGACCACCGCCGGCAACCTCGTCTTTGGCGGCGGCACCAACGACCGCATGTTCCGCGCCCTCGATGCGAAGAGCGGCAAGGTGCTGTGGGAAACCCCGACCCCCTCCGGCGTCACCGGCGTGCCCTCCACTTTCGAGGTGAATGGCGAGCAGTACGTCGCCGTGCAGTCCGGCTGGGGCGTCGATGCCCAGCGCATGCAAGGCGCCTTTGACGCCGTCCTCGAGCACAAGACCGTCGTTCCGCAGGGCGGCACGATCCACGTGTTCAAGCTCCAGAAGTAAGCCCCACCCGGTTCAGCCCGTCCGTGCAGTTCCTCCCGCGCCGTCATCCGGCGGCGCGGCGGGGCGACTCACGCCCAAAAAGCAAAAAAGGAGACATCCATGAAACCGCATCGCCTTCTGTCCGCCCTCGTCGTCGCCGGCCTCGCCGGTGGCCTCGCTCCCGCCGCCTTTGCCCAGACCACCTTCGATGTCATCGGCCCCCACGAGTACGAACTCCCGGTGGACTTCAAACCCTTCAACGTCTTCGTCCAGTACGCCACCGTGCAGAACAACAAGGACACCTTCAACGCCAGCGGCGACAAGGTGAAGGGCAACGGCAGCCAGAGCATCGTCGGCATGTCCAAGTACGTGCGCTTCTGGACGCCCGAAAGCAACCCGAAGATCGGCCTCGCCTATGAAGTCATCGTTCCGGAAATCGGCGTACGCAACCAGCACGCCGCCAATCCCGCCGACCGCCACGTCAGCGGCATCGGCGACCCGCTCACCGGCTTTGCCGTGTGGATGAAGCCGACACCCACCTCCACCTTCGGCTTCCAGTCCTTCCTGCAGATCCCGGTCGGCGACAACCGGGTCAGCGACACCAACTGGAAGAACCTGTCCAGCTTTCTGTGGGACGTGCGCCTCACCGACAAGCTCGGCTGGACCGCCGACGCCGGCATGGTCTTCCAGAGCGAGAAGAGCGACGGCACCCGCCCGGGCAACACCTTCCACACCAACAACCGCCTCGGCTACCGGGCCACCGGCCTGCTCGAGCCCTTCATCGCCCTCGACTACGAGACCACCTCCAGCCGCGGCAGCAACCCCAGCGCCCGGGCCCTGGACGGCGGCCTCGGGATGATGTTCCACACCTTCGACAATCAGTCCATCAGCCTGCGCTACTCCACCAGCATCGAAGGCAAGAACCACTCAGCCAACAACAGCATGAACATCAAGTACGCCTACGTGTGGTGACCCCCCCGAATCTGCAAAAAGGAGTCCTGTCATGAAGATCCTGCACGCCCTCGCCTTCAGCATCGCCCTGCTTGTCGCCGCCTGGGTCTATCTCAGCGTCGGCAACCCGGCCCTCGGTTTCAATCCGTGGATCGGATTCGTCGCCTGGGCCGCCTTCTTTGCCGCCGGAGGCGGCAGCGCCGGGCTGGGCAAGGCACTACCGGCCGGCATTGCCGGCATCCTGCTCACCGCCATCACCCTGGCCGGCGTGCAGGCCCTCGGCGGCGGCCTCCTGCCGCTGGTCGGCCTGGTTGCCGTGCTGGCCTTCGTGCTGGTGGCGATGGCCGACATCGGCGCCCTGTCCTACACCCCGGCGGCCTTCCTTGGCGCCGCGTCCTTCTTCGGCTCCGGCGGCAAGATCGACATCAGCATCGCGCTCGTGGCCCTGACCTGGATCGTCGGTCTCGGCTTCGGCTACGCCTCAGAATCCGTCGGCAAGAAGCTCGCCCGCACGGCCTGAATTTCCCCGCCCCAACAAGTACAACGGAGACACACCATGACCACCCTGTATGAAAACTACATCGACGGCCGCTTCATCCCGGCCGACCCTGCCACCGCCATCGACGTGCATAACCCGGCCAGCCATGTGCTGCTGGCCCGCACCGCCAGCGCCACGCCCGACGAAGTAAACGCCGCCGTCGATGCGGCCCGCCGTGCCCAGCCGGCCTGGGAGCGCACCCCTGCCATCCAGCGCGCCGGGCACCTGCGCGCCATCGCCGCCAAAGTCCGCCAGAACAAGGAGCGCCTCGCCGAGATCATCACCCGCGAGCAGGGCAAGATCCTCGGCCTGGCCTTGGTCGAGGTGGACTTCACGGCTGACTACATCGACTACATGGCTGAATGGGCGCGCCGCATCGAAGGCGAAGTGCTGACCAGCGACCGGGCCGGCGAAAGCATCTTCCTGACGCGCCGCCCGATCGGTGTGACGGTGGGCATCCTGCCGTGGAACTTTCCCTTCTTCCTGATCGCCCGCAAGATGGCCCCGGCCCTCATTACCGGCAACACCATCGTCGTCAAACCGAGCGAGGAAACCCCCATCAACGCCTTCGAGTTTGCCCGTCTGGTGGCCGAGACGGATCTGCCGGCCGGGGTCTTCAACCTGGTCGGCGGGCGTGGTGCCGACGTTGGCGCCGCCCTGTGCAGCCACCCGGATGTGGGCCTGATCAGTTTCACCGGCAGCGTGCAGACCGGCTCGACGATCATGCAGGCCGCCGGCCGCAACCTGACCCGGGTGAACCTCGAGCTGGGCGGCAAGGCACCGGCCATCGTGCTGGCCAGCGCCAACCTCGAGCTGGCCGCCAGGGCGGTGGTGGACTCGCGCATCATCAACACCGGGCAGGTATGCAACTGCGCCGAACGGGTGTACGTGGAACGCGCGGTGGCCGACGAATTCACCGAGAAGCTGCGCGCGCGCATGGCAGCCACCCGCTACGGCGACCCGATGGTGGAGGACGATCTGAACATGGGCCCGATGGTGAATCAGATCGGTCTCGACAAGGTTGCCGCCATGGTGAGCCGCGCCCGCGAAGCCGGCGCCGAGGTGATCCTCGGTGGTCGCAAGGCCGACCGGCCGGCCGGCTTCCACTACGAGCCCACACTGATTACCGGGTGCACCGCCGACATGGAGATCATGCGCAAGGAAATCTTCGGCCCGGTGCTGCCGGTGCAGGTGGTGGACAGCCTCGACGAGGCCGTCGCCCTGTCGAACGACTCGGAATACGGCCTCACCTCATCGATCTTCACGCAGGATCTGAACGCCGCCATGCGCGCCTGCCGCGACCTGCGTTTTGGCGAAACCTACGTGAACCGCGAGCACTTCGAAGCCATGCAGGGCTTCCACGCCGGGCGCCGCAAGTCAGGTATCGGCGGCGCCGACGGCAAGCACGGCCTTTACGAATACACCGAAACCCACGTGGTGTACATGCAGCATGGTTGAGGTCTCACCGCCGGTGTAGTGCGCAGCAGCAGTTGATTGTTTCTCCTCGTCGTCTTGCGACTGGCCACCCCTCCCGGGCCATGCACGTCGCGGGGATGGCAGGGCACACCTCCCTCGTGCCCTGTCATCCCCATTTTTTTGCCGAGGCCCGTCAGTCCGCGACACGCTCCGCCAGCCTCAGTGCGGCAATCCGCGCGATTTGCGCCAGCGCCTCGCCAAACTCCACTTCCTGCGCGTGCCCGAGCCGGCGCGTCATCGCTGCGATGATGTCGCCACGCCCCAAGCCGCGCACCGCAACGATGAAGGGAAAGCCGAACTTCGCGTTGTAGGCGGCATTGAGTTCGTGGATCAGCGCGAATTCCTCCGGTGTGCACGCCGACAACCCGGCGCCCGCCTGCTCGCGGGTCGATTCGGCGGTGAGTTCGCCACGCACAGCCAGCTTGCCGGCCAGCTCCGGGTGGGCACGGATCAGCGCCAGCTGGTCGGCCCGCGGGGCCGCCTGCATGCTGCCGACCAGCGCCCCGAGGAGCGCCTCGCTGCTCGCAAAGGGCCGCTGCGACCAGGCATGCTGTGCCACCCACGGTGAGTGCTCGAAGATTCCGTCGAGGGCCGCCACGAAAGCGGGCTGGTCCATCCGGGACAGCGCGACAGCGGTCAGGGGGTGAGTCGTCATGAAGCTCTCCGGGCCGTTGATAGAGTCGGTCAAGGTCAGTGCAGCTCAGCTTCCATCGCCATGTGCTTCGCCGCTTCGGCAGCATCACGCCGGTAGCCGTTGAAGAACAGGTTCAGCACCACGGCGCTGATGGCGGTGAGCAGGATACCGCTGTGCAGCAGCGGGCCGAGCACCTTCGGCATCTGGCTGAAGAAGCGCTCGGCCACCAGCGGAATCATCCCGAAACCGATGCTGATGGCAATGATGTAAGGGTTGAAGCGGTTGGACTTGAGCTCCGCCCCGAGCAGGATCTTGATACCCGTCGCGGCGACCATCCCGAACATCACGATGCCCGCCCCGCCCAGCACGAACTGCGGCACCGAGGCGACTACGTGGGCCATCTTGGGAAACAGGCCGAAGGCCGCCAGGATCACCCCGCCGGCCACACACACCCAGCGGCTCTTCACGCCGGTAACGCCCACCAGTCCGATGTTCTGCGAGAAAGACGTGTAGGGAAAAGCATTGAAGATGCCGCCAATGAGCGTACCCAGGCCATCGGTGCGCAGGCCGCGCTCCAGGTCCTTCGGGGTCAGCGGCTTGCCGGTGAGCTCGCCCAGCGCCAGGAACATGCCGAGCGATTCGACCATGACGACGATCATCACCAGGCACATGGTGGCCACCGACACCGCGTCGAAAGTCGGCATGCCGAACTGGAAGGGGTAGACCAGCGCAAACCACTCGGCTTGCTCGATGCCGTCGAACTTCACCTTGCCCAGCGCCAGGGCCACCAGAAAGCCGAATACCAGCCCCAGCAGCACCGACACGTTGGCGATGAAGCCCTTGCCGTACTTGGACAGCAACAGAATCACCACCAGCACGGCAAAGGCAATGCCCAGGTGTTCCGGCGCACCGTAACCGGGGTTGGGAATCATCTGCCCGGTGGCCGCGTCCTTGATCATCGGCACACCGCCGGCGGCCCAGTTGATGCCGACGCGCATCAGCGTGACGCCGATCACCGCGATGATGGTGCCGGTGACCACCGGCGGAAACAGCGGCAGCAGCCGGCTGATGACGGGCGCAATGAGCATGCCGAATACCCCCGCCGCCATCACCGAACCGAAGATCGCCGTGATGCCCAGATCCGGGTTGCCGGCCATCGCCAGCATCGGGCTCACCGCCGCAAAGGTGACGCCCATCATCACCGGCAGGCGGATACCGAAAGGGCCGACACCGAGCGCCTGGATCAGCGTGACGATGCCGCAGCACAGCAGGTCGGCATTGATCAGCAGGGCGATCTGGTCCTTCGGCAAGTGCAGGGCGCCGCCAAGGATCAGCGGCACCGCCACCGCACCGGCATACATCACCAGCACATGCTGCAGGCCAAGTGCGAAGAGGCGCGGGAGAGGGAGCTTCTCGTCTACCGCATGGACTACATCTGGGGTCGGGCTGGTCGTCACAGGTATCTCCTGGAAATGCGGTGCCGGAGAACTCTCCGTGATCGTGCCGCTTGATCCCAGATTACGAACAGCCCCTTCCTCCCACAAGGCGCCCAAACGCATAAGGATCTTCTCGACTTTCATATGAGCCTCGCGAGCCGCGCTTGCGGCACCCTTTATGCGCGCCCACCGATAGGCGATATTCGCCGGCAGCAGCGAGGCCCTTCCTATAATCGGGCCATCACTTCACCCACACCAGCCGGGGAACGCCAATGGGACGCCTGACCACCCACGTACTCGACACTGCCCGCGGCTGCCCCGCCGCCGGCATGGCCTACGTGCTCCACGCCATCGGCACCGACGGCACCCGCCGGGAAATCTGCCGCGGCCTCACCAACCATGACGGCCGTGCCAGTGCCCCGCTCCTGGAAGGCGCAAGCCTCACCGCCGGCACCTATGAGCTGAGCTTCGAGGTGGCGGCCTACTTTGCCGCCGCCGGCGTCGAACAATCCGAGCCGCCCTTTCTCGGCAGCGTTCCCCTGCGCTTCGGCATTGCCGACACCGCCGCCCATTACCACGTCCCGCTCCTCGTCTCGCCGTGGAGCTATTCGACCTACCGGGGAAGCTGATGGACGCCTATCTCATCGAATGGGGCAGCCTGCTGCTGCGCTGGCTGCACCTCATTGTCGGCATCGCCTGGATCGGCTCGTCCTTCTACTTCGTGTGGCTCGACAACAGCCTCAAGCCGCCCGTCGACCCGGCCCTCAAGGCCAAGGGCGTTGGCGGCGAACTGTGGGCGGTGCACGGCGGCGGCTTCTATAACCCGCAAAAATACCTCGTCGCACCAGCCCACCTGCCCGACGAGCTGCACTGGTTCAAGTGGGAGAGCTATTCCACCTGGCTGTCGGGCTTCGCGCTGGTGTCGACGCTGTATTACTTCCAGGCGTCGACCTACATGGTCGACCCGTCGGTGGCGGCAATCAGCCCGGCCACTGCAGTGGCCATCGGCCTCGGCACCCTGGCCGGCGGGTGGGTGGTGTATGACGTGTTGTGCCGGCTGCTCATCAATCGCAGCCAGTTGCTCTTCGGGCTCATCTACTACAGCTTCGTGGTCGCCGTAGCCTACGCGCTGACCCACCTGCTGTCGGGCCGCGCGGCTTTCATCCATGTGGGCGCGATGATTGCCACCACGATGAGCGGCAACGTCTTCTTCTGGATCATCCCCGGCCAGAAACGCGTCGTCGCCGCCATGCAGCGGGGCGAGGCGCCCGATCCGCTGGACGGCATCCGCGCCAAGCAGCGCAGCTATCACAACAACTACCTGACCCTGCCGGTGCTGTTCTGCATGATCAGCAACCACTACGCCTTCACTTACACCCACGCCATGGCCTGGCTGGTGCTGGCAGTCATCCTGCTTGCCGCCGTGCTGATCCGCCACTTCTTCAACCTGCGCCACAAGGGCAAGGTGTGCTGGCAATTCCCCGCCGCCGCCATTGCCCTGCTGGCCGGCGTGGCAGTCTGGCTGGCCCCCGCCCCTCGCCTTGCCAGTGCCGCCGCAGCCCCCACCGTGGCCGATATCCAGCCCATCATCAATGCCCGGTGCACACCCTGCCATGCCGAAAAGCCGACCCTGATGCCGGCCGCCCCGGCCGGCGTACTCCTCGACAGCACCGATCGCATCACCGCCCAAGCCCAGCGCATCTACGATCAGAGCGTCAAGCTCAAGGCCATGCCACTGGGCAACGTCACGGGGATCACGGACGGCGAACGGACGCAGATTGCCGCCTGGTTCGAAGGCCGCCAGCCCTGAACCACCGGCTCACTCGGCGGTGCGGTAACGCTCCCACGGCGGCGACGGGGTGAAGGCCGCTTCGAGAGCGGCCAGAAATACCTGGACCTTGGGCACCCGTGCCCGGCTGGGCAGGTAGCAGGCGTACAGCTTGCTGCCGTAATTCACCTGGGGAACGTAGTCGTCGAGCACACGCACCAGCCGACCGGTGGCCAGATCGGCACCGCACATGTAGGCGGGCAACACCGCCAGCCCATGGCCGGCGCGCACCGCATCAAGAATGCAGCCGATATTGTTGGACTGATAGCGGCCATTGACCGGCACACAGTGCTCTTCGCCCTTGCTGTCGGTCAGGCGCCAGACTTTGTCGTCGGCCAGCACAAAGCTGAAACACTGGTGATCCGCCAGATCGGCAGGCACCTGCGGCCGGCCGTGGGCCGCCAGATAAGCCGGAGCGGCGCACACGATCCGCTGCAAGACCAGCAACTGACGCGACACCACATCCTCGGTCGGCCCGTAAAGCAGACGCAGGGCCAGGTCGATGCCGCGCTCCGCCATGTTCACCTGGGAATCCGACAGGACCAGTTCCACGTCCAGTTCCGGGTAGCGGGCCAGCACATCGGGGATGATCGGTGCCACACACTCCCGTCCGAAATTGATCGTTGCGCTGACCCGCAACAAGCCGCGCGGCGCATCGACAGCGTTGCGCACCGCCACCTCCGCCCCTTCGATGGCCGCCAGCGCATTCACGGCGTGGCGATGGAACACCTCGCCCGACGGCGTCAGGGCCAGCCGCCGGGTCGACCGTTCGAACAGGCGCACACCGAAAGCCTGCTCCAGCTCGCCGATCTGCCGGCTCACCTGGGCGCGCGTGCAGTCCAGCCGGCGTGCCGCGCCCGCCATGCTGCCCTCCTCCACCACCTTCACAAAGCTGTCCCACTGGGGTAGCCAATCCATTGTCAATGATCCGTTGACGTAACGGATCTGATTATGGGCTTTTTCAGAATCAATCCAAAACCTATAGTGGGCCATCACCTATCCAGATTCAATCCGCCCCATGTTCCACGTTCTGCGCAAGCCCGGGATCCTCGCCACCACCCTGCTGGCCGCGGGAATCATGCTGGTCACCATGGGCGCCCGGCAATCCGTCGGCCTCTTCGTCGGCCCCCTCAACACCTCCACCGGCCTGGGCATCGCCACCATCAGCCTGGCGCTGGCCATCGGCCAGTTCACCTGGGGCGCCATCCAGCCCATCGCCGGAGCCCTGGCCGACCGTTACGGCCCGCGCCCGGTGCTGGTGGCCGGTGTACTGCTGATGGCGGCCGGCAGCGCCGTCACGCCGTTCATGGATTCAGGATTTGGGCTGATCGTGTCGCTGGGACTGATGTCCACCATCGGCTCGGGCGCCAGCAGCTTCTCCGTGCTGATCGGCGCCGCAGCCCGGCGCCTGCCGCCGGAAGCACGCGGTGCCGCTTCAGGGGTGATCAACGCCGGCGGCTCCTTCGGCCAGTTCCTGTTCGCGCCGATCCTGCAGGGCCTGATCCAGGCCGTGGGCTGGATGGGGGCCATGTGGTCGATGGCGCTGATGACCCTCACCGCCCTGCCGATGATCGGCAAGCTCACGCGCAGCCATGAAGCGCCGGTGAAACTTGCCACCGAAGAAGACCGCGGCCTCGGCCAGGCGCTGCGCACGGCCCTGCGCGACCGCAGCTACCTGCTCCTGCACGCCGGCTTTTTCACCTGCGGCTTTCACATCGCCTTCCTGGTGACACATCTGCCCGGCGAGGTCGACCTGTGCGGCCTGCCGCCCTCCGTCGCGAGCTGGTCGCTGGCCATCATCGGCCTGGCCAACGTGGCGGGCAGCCTGTATGCCGGCGGCTGCGTGAACCGCTATCGCAGCAAGCACGTGCTGGCCGTCATGTATGCCTCCCGGGCGGTGCTGATTGCGGCCTATTTGCTGGCGCCGCGCACTCCGCTGGTCTATTACGTGTTCGCTGCCGGGCTCGGCTTCACCTGGCTGGCCACCGTACCGCCCACCGCCGCCATCGTCGGCAAGCTGTTTGGCGTGCGCTACCTGGGTACACTGTTTGGCCTGACCCTGTTGTCCCACCAGATCGGCGGCTTCCTCGGCGCATGGCTGGGCGGGCTGGCCTTCGCGCGCTTCGGCGACTTCACCTGGATGTGGTACGCCGACATGGCGCTGGCCGTCGCCGCCGCACTGATCAACCTGCCGATCCGCGAAGCAGCGCCACAGCCCCACCCGCAAGCGGCCGCCGCCTGAACCCCGTCACACCGGAGAAAACCATGAATACGCTGCGCCCCGAAATCACCCTTGCCGTCCTCAACGAAAAGGGCAGCGAATACCTGCCCGGCTTTCTCGGGATCGAGATGGTCGAACTCCAGCCCGGCACCCTGACCAGCCGGATGGCGGTAAAAAAGCTCCATTTCGCGCCCAACGATTTCCTGCATGCCGCCAGCGTCGTGGCCCTGGCCGACACCACCTGCGGTTACGCCACCATGGCCCACCTGCCAGCCGGCGCGGAGTCCTTCACGACCATCGAACTGAAGAGCAACCACCTGGGCACCGTCCGCGAGGGCAGCATTGCCTGCGTCGCCACCGCCCAGCACCTCGGCCGCAACACCCAGGTGTGGGACGCCGTGGTCACCGATGCGGCCACCGGCAAGAAGATCGCCCTGTTCCGCTGCACCCAGATGATCCTCTGGCCAAAGGGCTGACGAGCGCATCGCTAGCCCTGCATGGCGCGGAACATCACGACCAGCTGCAGGCTCAGGCTCGACAGGAGCAGCGTGTAGCGTCCGGGCTGCGCGGTGCCGTCGCTACGGGCATTGAGGGACAGGATTCCGTTTACATCGGACACACCGTACAGGAAACCCTCCTGCAGGCCGACGATCTCGACGCGTGGCGCACGCACGTTGACTGCGCGGGCCTTGAGGAAGTCAAACCTTGCCCCGGCGGAGGGCCCGTATCCTCCTGTAAAGGCAAAGCGGATCAGCACCTTGTCGAGCACGGCGATCCCGTTAACATCAAGCCTGTCAAAGGCAGATGGCCCGGCGATCTCGATCAACAGCACACCGCCGCGCTGGATGTAGTTGCCATCGATACGGTGGGCGCCAGGGCCTTGGGCAGGACCTATGCTCTCCGCCGGAAGAGCGGGAATGGCAGAGGCCGTTCGTGGCTGCACGGCAGCGCATGAAAGGACCACGGGAATGACAAGCCTGCCCAGGATCTGCGCGCCAACTGTATTCCTCATTTTCCGGCACTCCATGCAATTTCCCGGCGGGATCATTGCCGAGACCACGGCGACGCCATCCAGCCAGGCAACCGGCGTCACGCAGATCAATCCCCCAAGCATCGCGGATGCCAGTCTGCACGGACTACGTGGAGAAAAACCGGGAACTGTCAGCCGCTAACGATCCGGCCGGCAGGGGAATGCCAAAGACATTCCGGCGCGGTAGCGCCGGAAATCAGGACTGTAAAATTACCTGACAGACGGCGTGCGAATCAGCCTGCCGAGACACCGGCCGCGGCAAAATACTTGTCAAGCCGGGCGATCCATCCGGCTTTTTCTTCGGCCTTCGCAAAGCTCGCCTCAAAGCTGTTGCGCGCCAACCGGTACCAGGTGGCGGCATCAAAGTTAAAGGCCTCCTGCACCGCGCGGATGTTGTCGTTGAGATAGCCGCCAAAATAGGCCGGGTCATCACTGTTGAGGGTCACCTTCGCCCCCATTGCCAGCAGGCGTGGCAGGGTGTGATCGCGCATGCTCCCGAATACGCACAGGCGGGTGTTGGAGAGCGGGCAGACCGTCAGCGGAATGCCGTCCTTGACCAGACGGGCCAGCACGGCTTCGTCCTCCACGGCACGCACCCCATGGTCGATGCGCTGCGCGCCCAGCAGATCCAGCGCTTCACTGATGTAGGCCGGTGGACCTTCCTCGCCAGCGTGGGCGACTACTGGCTTGCCCAGCGCGCGGCAGCGGGCAAACAGGCGCGCAAATTTCGACGGCGGATTGCCCTTCTCGGACGAGTCCAGACCGAAGCCGTGGATGCGCTCGATCCAGGGTTCGGCTTCGGCCAGCGTCGCCAGGCATTCCTCCTCCGGCAAATGACGCAGGAAGCACAGGATCAGCCGACCCGAAATGCCGTAGCGCGCCAGGCCCTCGGCGAGGCCGTCCTCCAGCCCTTCGAGCACGGTCGTGAAGGGAATGCCGCGGGCCGTGTGAGTCTGCGGATCGAAGAAAACCTCCACGTGAATCACGTGGTCCTCCGCGGCGTGCTTGAGGTAGGCAAGCATCAGGTCATAGAAATCCTCGCGCGTCCGCAGCACGTCGGCGCAGGCGTAATAGAGGTCGAGGAAGCTTTGCAGGCTGTCGAAGGCATAGGCGGCCGTGAGAGCGGCTTCGTCCGCGTAGGGTAGCGTGATGCCGTTGCGCCGGGCCAGCGCAAAGGCCAGCTCGGGCTCGAGGGTGCCTTCGATGTGCACGTGGAGTTCGGCCTTGGGCATGCCGAGGGCAAGGGTCAGCGGGTCTGGTGCAGTCATGGCGAGATCCGGGATACGGAAGAATGCTTCATTGTAGGTCGGACGCGACCGGCGGCCATCACGGAAAAAGGGCGCAGCCGAAGCCGCGCCCACACTGCGCCGCGCAAAAGGAATGGCGGGACTACTTGGGGATGTTGCCCTCGACGCCTTCGACATAGAAATTCATCTTGCGCAGATCGGGGTCGCCCATGGTCATCGCGGCAGCGAGGACTTCCTTGCCGTCCTGGGCCTTCAGCGGGCCGGTGAAGGGGTGCAGCTTGCCGGCCTTGATGGCATCACGGCGTTCTTCGGCAAGCTTCTTCACATCGGCGGGCACGGCCGGGCCGAAGGACTCGATGTTGACGGCCCCTTCCTTGACGCCCCACCAGATGTTGCTGGTCTTCCAGGTACCGTCGAGCACTTCGCCGACAGTCTTGGTGTAGATCACGTCCCAATGCAGCACCGAGGCGGCGAGGTGCGCCTTGCCGCCGAACTTCGTCATGTCGGAATCCCAGCCAAAGGCCAGCACGCCTTTCTCCTGCGCGGCCTGCACCACGGCCGGCGAGTCGGTGTTCTGCATCAGCACGTCCGAACCCTGGGCGATCAGGGTCAGCGCCGCTTCACGCTCCTTGCCCGGATCGAACCAGCTGTTCACCCAGATGGCGCGGGTGGTGGCCTTGGGATTGACGCTACGCGCGCCCAACGTGAAGGCGTTGATGTTGCGGATCACCTCGGGGATGGGGATCGACGCGACCACGCCGAGCTTGCCGGTCTTGCTCATCTTGCCGGCGACCACGCCGAGCATGTAGGCGCCCTCATAGGTACGCACATCGTAGACACCCAGGTTGGGGGCCGTCTTGTAGCCGGTGGCGTGCATGAAGATGGTCTTGGGGAAGGCCTTGGCGACCTTGACCTCCTGGTTCATGTAACCGAAGGAGGTGGCGAAGATGGCCTTGTAACCCTGCTGGGCCAGATCGCGGAAAACCCGCTCGGCGTCGGCAGTCTCCGGCACGTTCTCGACAAAAGTGGTCTTCACCTTGTCGCCGAACTTCGCGTCGACGGCCTTGCGGCCCTGGTCGTGCGAATAGGTCCAGCCGTGATCGCCGGTCGGGCCGATGTACACGAAGCCGATCTTGGCGGGGTCGGCGGCGAAAGCCTGGCTGGCCAGCCCCAGCGTCACGGCAACGCAGGTGGCGGCAGTCTTGAATCGGGACAGGGACATGGGTATCTCCGTTGGCAGGTTTGAACTCGTGGCCTCACTGTAACAACCGGACACCCCGCAACCCATCCCGGTTCCGTTATGAACGGTATATGGATAGGGGCACAAGCCTGCAGCCACGCCGACGCGATAATTCCCGCACCGCCAAAAACCCGTCACTCCGGAGCCTCGCCATGCAGCCTTCCACCCATCAGGACGAACACTTCCTGCGCCACGCCATCGCGCTCTCCCGCCAGGTACGCGACAGCGGCAAACATCCCTTCGCCGCGCTTGTGGTCGATGCCGACGGCAACATCGTCGCCGAAGCCGGCAATGATTCGCTGCCGCCCGATGGCGATCCGACCCGCCACGCCGAACTCGTCGCGGCGGCCCTTGCCGCCCGCCGCCTGTCGCCCGAAGCGCTGGCAAAAGCCACCCTCTACTCGAGCGCCGAACCCTGTGCCATGTGCGCCGGGGCGATCTACTGGTGCGGCATCGGACGCGTCGTGTATGCCCTGTCGGAGCATGCGCTGCTCGGCCTCACCGGCGACCATCCCGAGAATCCGACCTTCTCGCTACCGTGCCGCGAGGTATTCGCCCGCGGCCAGCGCAAGATCGAAATCATCGGCCCGCTGATGGAGGATGAAGCCGCAGCGCCCCACGCAGGCTTCTGGACACGCTGAGCGCACCCGGTTCAGGGCAGCCAGAACCTGGCCGGCTCTTCGACCCGCACAGCGGGGCTCGCCACATCGGCCAGCGTGAAGCGGATCGGCCGGGCACCGTGGCGTGTTTCGGCGTTCTCGGCCCCCACCCGCACGGTGATCGTCGCCGCTGCGGCCCCCGCGCCAGGCACATTCACCGTCACCGGCCGGCCCAGATGAATGCCATCGATGCCGCTGACGCTCACCGCATAGCTGCGGGCAGCTTCGGTGGTGTTGATCAGTTGCAGATGGAAAACGTTTTCGATGCTGCCATCGTCGGCCTCGCGGGACATCACCCCGCGGTCGCGCACGATATCGACCCGCAGCGGCGGCCGGTGCGTGAGTGACCAGGCGGTGGCGGCGCTGAGGATCAGGAACACCGCCGAATACACCAGCGTGCGCGGCCGGAAGGCCCGCTTGGCGATCTCCTTGCTGCCCAGCCCGTTCCGCAGCGCATTTTCAGTGGAATAGCGGATCAGCCCGCGCGGGTAGTCCATCTTGTCCATCACCTGATCGCAAGCGTCGATGCACGCAGCGCAACCGATGCACTCCACCTGCAACCCGTCGCGAATGTCGATGCCGGTCGGGCAAACCTGTACGCAGATGCCGCAATCCACACAGTCGCCGAGGCCCTGCCCGCGCGCGTCGGCCTTCTTCGAGCGCCCTCCGCGCGGATCGCCACGCGCCTCGTCGTAGGTGATGATCAGCGTGTCGGAATCGAACATCACGAACTGGAAGCGGGCATACGGGCAGATGTACTTGCACATCTGCTCGCGCAGGAAACCCGCATTCCCGTAGGTTGCCGCGCCGTAGAACAGGATCCAGAAGATCTCGGAGATACTCATCGACAGCATTGCCATCTCCCTGCCCAGATCGCGGATCGGCGTGAAGTAGCCGACAAAGGTGATCCCGGTCCACAGTGACAGCACGATCCACAGCGTGTGCTTGAGGCTCTTCTTGCCCAATTTTGACGGCGTCATCGGAGCCGCATCGAGCTTCATGCGCGCCGGCCGGTCACCCTCGATCCACTGTTCGATCCACAGGAAGATTTCCGTATAGACGGTCTGGGGGCAGGTGTAGCCGCACCACAAGCGCCCGGCCACGGCCGTAAACAGGAACAGCGCCAATGCCGACAGCACCAGCAGGACGGCGAGGTAAATCGTGTCCTGCGGCCACAGCACCAGATCGAACAGATAGAAACGCCGGGCATCGAGGTCAAACAGCACCGCCTGGCGCCCGTTCCACGGCAGCCAGCACAGACCGTAGAAAATGATCTGAGTCAGCCATACAAAACCCCAGCGCCAGCGCTGGAAAAAGCCCTTGATCGTGCGCGGATAAACCTTGGGTTCAGCCTTGAACAGGGGCTGGATGTTGATGATGCGTTGCGGCGCGGAGGGGTCGGACATAAGCAATCTCTTATAAGATTCATAAAATATGACTCTTATACCCCGACAAGACAGCTCCTGACAATCGACGGAGAGTTTCCCCGAACAGGAATCCGTCGCCGCTCGGCACAAGATCAACGATCTCCAGCCGTTAAGAGGGAGATTGACAACACGTCGCAAGCCCCTGACGCCGATCGATCAACCGGATCGGCCAGGAAAGAGGAGCCAGGCATGCAGATCCAGATCAAGCAGAAGCTGTCGATTGTCGTCCTTGTCGCCGTGCTGGCGCTGGCCAGCATCGGCATCTTCTCCGTCGTCGAAGCCGGCAAACTCAACAACGCGATGAACGACGCCATCGCGCGCCAGGCCAGCGTCCTGGAGGCGGTGGACAAGGCCCGCGCAGCACAGGTTCACTTCAAGACCCAGGTCCAGGAGTGGAAGAACATCCTGCTCCGTGGCAAGGACGCGGAGGCTTTCGAAAAACACCTGGCAGGCTTTATCGCCGAGGAGCAGCGGGTCAGGGACAATCTGGTACGGGTCAAAGCCGCCGCCGCACGGCTCGAGGTCGGTGAGCGCCTGAAAATCGACGAGGCGATTACGGCCTTCGGGACGCTCGGCAGCATCTATCGCGACGCACTCAGGCAATACGACCGCAACGCCAGCGACCCGGGCAGCACCGTCGACAAGGTGGTACATGGCGTGGATCGTGCTCCGACCCGGCTTATCGACGGGCTGGTGGATGACATGCTGCGCATATCAACCGAAATCAGCAGCGCAGAATCAGCCCGCGCCGACGACACATTTACCGCCGTCAAGCGCGGCCTGCTGGTCTTCGTTCTGGGCGCGGCCATCGCTCTGGTGTTGCTGTCGGTGACCTTTATCCGCTCGATAACCGGCCCCCTTGCCGGACTGGAATCGACGATGGCCTGCATTGCCGGGAGCGGCGACCTGACCAAACGTGCCGACATCGCTGCCAGGGATGAAATCGGGCGCATGGCCGAGGCGTTCAATACCCTGATGGCACAACTCCAGAAAATCATCGGCGAAGTCGATGGCGCCAGCGGCCAGGTCGCCATCGCCTCGGAACAGCTTGCCGGGTCCTTCCACTCGCTGGCGCTGGTCTCCGGGCAGCAGTCAAACGCCGTTGCCAACAGCGCGGCAGCGGTCGAAGAGCTGACAGTTGCGATTGCCTCGGTGGCCGATACCGCCTGTGAGGTTCACGCCCAGGCCGACGAAAGCGTGGAGCGCACGCTGGATGGCTCGCAGAAGGTCTCCCGGCTGGTCGGCGAAGTGGCACACATCAAGACCAACATGCACGAAATTGCCCGCACCGTCGACGAGTTCGTCAAGAGTACGGACCTCATCACCGGCATGACCCGGGAGGTGCGCGAGATTGCCGACCAGACCAATCTGCTCGCCCTCAACGCCGCCATCGAGGCGGCCCGCGCCGGCGAGACGGGGCGGGGCTTTGCCGTTGTTGCCGATGAAGTGCGCAAGCTCGCCGAAAAGTCGGGCAAATCGGCCAGTGCGATTGACACCGTGACCCGGTCGATCGTCTCCCAGTCGAGTGCCGTGCAAAGAGCCATCGAGGCCGGCGAACAGTCGCTGGAAGCCAGCACCCGGCTGGCGACCGAAGTGGAGGGCGACCTCGACGACTCGCGCGATGCGGTGACCCGCTCCAGGCAGGGCATCACCGAAATCGCCGACTCGGTCGCGGAGCAAAAGTCCGCCTCCACCGACCTCGCCCAAAGCATGGAGCACATCGCCAATATGGTTGAAGAAAACAATGTGGCTGCCCAGGGCATCGATGTTGCGACCCGCGATCTGCTCGCCCTGTCACAAAACCTGTCGCAGCTGGTGTCCGGTTTCCGGGTCCGCTGAAAACATGCTGGTATAACGCAAGGTCGAGGCGTCACCGCCGTTAAAGACCTCCGAAGCAGACACCGCCCTTGCCGGAGAGCGAATCCATGACCGACCCGAACGAAACCCCGCCCACCGCCTTCGCCATCACCCTGATGGAGCACCTTGTCGTGCCCACCTTCGTGCTCGACGCCGATCAGCAGGTGATCGTCTGGAACCGGGCCTGCGAACGCCTCACCGGCATCCCGGCCCGCGACGTGATCGGCACCCGCGAGCACTGGCGCGCCTTCTACGACGCGCCCCGCCCATGCCTGGCCGACCTGGTGGCCAGCAATGACTGGAGCGCCATCGAAAAGCTCTACACCACCCACGACGACCCGAGCACCCCCGCCCACGGGGTGCATGCCGAAAACTGGTGCGCCATGCCCGTACGCGGCGAGCAGCGCTATCTGGTCGTGGATGCCGGCCCGGTCTTCGACGCCGCCGGGCAACTCATCGCGGTAGTCGAAACCCTGCGCGACAACACCGACAACCAGCTGGTGCAACTGCGGGTGAAGGAGCAGGCCAGCATCCTGCAGATCCACTACGAGCAAAACCAGCGCGAAGCCGAAATGGCCCGGCGCATTCTCGAGCACCAGATCCGCAGCGACCTGACGCTCCAGTCGGGCGTCAAGTATTCGGTCATGCCGGCCACCCACTTCTCCGGCGACCTGGTCCTCGCCGCCCGCGCGCCCGACGGCCGCCTCTACGCCATGCTGGCCGACGCCACCGGCCACGGCCTTGCAGCGGCGGTCAGCGTACTGCCCGTGGTGCAGGAGTTCTACCGCCTCGTCGAGCAGGGCCAGTCGCTCATCGGCATCGTCGAATCGATCAACTTCGTGCTCGTCAATTCCCTCCCGGTCGGGCGCTTCGTGGCCGCCGCGCTGGTCTGCCTGGACGAAGAAATGGGGCAGGGCAAAGTGTGGGTCGGCGGCATTCCGGACGTGATGCTCATCGGTGCCGACGGGGACTGCCTGCGGCGTTTCGACTCCCTGTGCCTGCCGCTCGGGGTCAGCCGCGAGGCAGACGCCATCGGCAGCGTGGAACGCTTTACCTGGGACAGCCCGGCCCGACTGGTGCTGCTGTCCGACGGCGTGGTCGAAGCCACCTCGGCGACGGGCGAAGCCTTCGGCAATGAACGCCTGCTGGCAGCCCTCGCCCAGGCCCCCGGCAGCCACGTAATCGATGCGCTGCACACCGCCCTCACCGCCCACCTGCAGGGCGCCCCTGCTCATGACGACATGTCGATACTGGTGATCGACTGCCCCGGCAGCGCCCGCTAGCACTCGAGCACGACCGGGGCTACCGCGAAGCAGGCACAGCCCCCGCCCGCCCCTGACGCGCCCGCCGCCCCCCCTGGTCCGGGCCGGGACGCGTCCGCGCCTTCATACGTTCTGCGCAATACCCCTTATACGTGCGCACCGGCAGCCGCAGAGCACTCTGTGTGTTAACTTCGAGCCATCCCTGCCACCGAGCGCAAACGAGCCCGCACCATGAGCCAACGCCCCATCCACTTCTATTTCCGCGGCGCCGTCCGGCAGCTCGAAAGCACCGCGCCAAGCCGCACGGTATTGCAGTACCTGCGCGAAGACGCCCATGCCACCGGCACCAAGGAAGGCTGCGCCGAAGGCGACTGCGGCGCCTGCACCGTGGTGATCGGCGAGAAGGTGGATGGCGAACTGCAACTGCGCGCGGTGAATGCCTGCATCCAGTTCGTGCCGACCCTCGACGGCAAGGCCCTGTTCACCGTCGAAGACCTCGCCGCCGTTGGTCAGCCCGCCGGCACCGGCCTGCTCCACCCGGTGCAACAGGGGCTGGTGGATCGGCATGCCTCGCAGTGCGGCTTTTGCACGCCCGGCTTTGCCATGTCGCTGTTCGCCCTCTACGAGAACAACCCGCAATGCCCGAGTCGCAGCGCCGTGTGCGATGCGCTGTCGGGCAACCTGTGCCGGTGCACCGGCTACCGGCCGATCCTCGACGCCGTGCCGGCCGCCTACGCCCAGGAACGGGTCAGCCTCGAGCGGCCCGCGGTACTGGCTGCTCTCGATGAAATGGCCGCGCTGCCGGCCCTCGACTATTCCGCCGCCGGCCAGCGCTTCATGGCCCCGCGCAGCCTCGCCGAGCTGGCCGCCGCCCGCCTGGCTGCGCCGCAGGCACGCCTGCTCGCCGGCTCCACCGACGTGGGTCTGTGGGTGACCAAACAGCTGCGCGAGCTCGGCGACCTGATCTACCTTGGCGCCGTCCCGGAACTGAAGGCCATCCGTATCGATGACGAAGGCCTCTACATCGGCGCCGGCGCCAGCCTCACCGACGCCTTCGGTGCCCTCATCGCCATTGAGCCGGCGTGGACCGAACTGGCCCGCCGCTTCGCCTCGACGCCGGTGCGCAACGCCGGCACCCTCGGCGGCAACGTCGCCAACGGCTCGCCCATCGGCGACTCGATGCCCGGACTGATCGCCCTGGGCACCCAGATCGTGCTGCAGAAGGGCGACCAGGTACGCCGGCTGCCGCTCGAGGATTTCTATCTGGCCTACCAGAAGAACGCCCTGGCACCCGGCGAGTTCGTGCAGGCCGTGCTGATTCCGCCACAGCCGGCCGGCCAGCGCTTCCGCACCTGGAAAGTGTCCAAGCGCGAAGACCAGGACATCTCGGCGGTGTGCGGCGCCTTCGCGCTGGAGATCACCGACGGCACGGTCAGCCGCGCCCGCATCGCCTTCGGTGGCGTCGCCGCCACGCCACTCAGGGCCCGCGCAACCGAGAGCTTCCTGCTCGACAAACCGTGGTGCGCAGCCACCGTCGAGGCCGCCATGGACGTACTCGAGAACGAATACACCCCCCTTTCCGACATGCGCGCCTCGGCCGCCTACCGCAGCCAGGTGACGGCCAGCCTGCTGCGCCGCTTCTGGCTCGAAAACGGGGCTGCGGGCGGCGCGCCGGTACGCCTCGCCGACGTGGAGACCCTGGCATGAACGCCCCCGACCACAACCCGCCCCCCGGCATTGGCGCCGGCCTGCCCCACGAGTCCGCCCACCTGCACGTTGCCGGCAAGGCCAGCTACATCGACGACCTGCCGGAGCTGGCCGGCACCCTGCACGCCGCGCTGGGCCTGTCGAACGTGGCCCACGGGCGCATCCGTTCGATGGACCTGTCCGCCGTGCTCAGCGCCCCCGGCGTGCGTGCGGTGATCCTTGCCGCCGACATCCCCGGCATCAATGACTGCGGCCCCGTCAAGCACGACGACCCGATCCTCGCCGACGGCATGGTGATGTTCCACGGCCAGCCGCTCTTCGCGGTGGCCGCCGACAGCCACGACCAGGCCCGCCGCGCCGC
>APMI01009409.1_pt1 | contig 21263 bp, 24 predicted proteins | sample 667938 | NCBI WGS metagenome assembly APMI01 (sample SAMN01084076, study PRJNA167559) | wastewater metagenome | biome: Wastewater | place: Denmark: Ejby Moelle, Odense | collected 2011-11-28
CCGATCTAATTTGTACTGGATATTTAAACGTTCTCCATCACCACAGGTGCAGCAGAGAGTATTTCCTCGTTTGCCTGTGATGCATATTTGTCGAAATTCTTAACGAAAAGCTGTGCCAGTTCATTAGCTTTCTTGTCGTAAGCTTCTTTATCAGCCCATGTGTTACGTGGTATCAGTATCTCAGCCGGTACACCGGGGCAGCTTGTTGGCATCAATACACCGAAAACGGGGTGTGGTTCATATGTAACGCCACCCAGCTCGCCGTTCATCGCCGCTGTGATCATTGAGCGGGTATAGCTCAGCTTCATACGGTTACCTGTTCCGTAAGCACCGCCGCTCCAGCCTGTGTTGATCAGCCACACGTTCACACTCTTATCATCATCCAGTTTCTTGCCCAGCAGCTCCGCATATTTAGTAGGGTGCAACGGCAGGAACACGCGGCCAAAACAAGCCGAGAAAGTAGTTTGTGGTTCAGTAACACCTACTTCAGTACCCGCAACTTTAGCCGTATAACCGCTAATGAAGTGGTACATGGCCTGTGCCTTGGTAAGCTTGCTGATTGGAGGAAGGATACCAAATGCATCGCAGGTAAGGAAGAATATATTTTTAGGAGCGCCACCATAGGACGGTTCCTTTGCGTTGTCAATAAAATCAATTGGGTAAGCAGCGCGTGTATTTTCTGTTATGCTGGCATCGGCGTAATCTACAGTGTTGGTCCCGGCTTTGAATTTGATATTTTCCAGCAAAGCACCGGGCTTAATAGCTGCATATATCTCAGGTTCTTTTTCTGCACTCAGGTCAATGCATTTTGCATAGCAGCCACCTTCAAAGTTGAATACGGTATTTGCCGACCAGCCATGTTCGTCGTCGCCTATCAGGGAGCGGTTAGCATCAGCACTCAGGGTGGTTTTACCGGTACCGCTCAGGCCAAAGAACAATGCTACATCGCCATCTTTACCTTCATTGGCAGAGCAGTGCATGCTCAGCACCTGGTGCTCATGAGGCAGTATAAAGTTTAATACACCAAAGATGCCTTTCTTCATTTCGCCTGTATAAGCGGAACCGCCTATCAGGATGATCTTCCTGGTAAAGTTTACTATGGTAAAATTGCCCTGGCGGGTACCATCCACGGCCGGGTCGGCCTCAAAGCTTGGCGCCTGTAATATGATCCAGTCTGGAGATTGTGTATTTATTTCATCGGCGGTTGGGCGCAGAAACAGGTCGTTGCAGAATAAATTGGCCCAGGGGGTCTCATTTATCACACGTATGTTCAGGCGGTATTTCGGGTCGGCGCATGCATAGGCATCACGTACCCATACTTCCTTGCCGGTCATGTAAGCAGCTACCTTATCGTATAGCTTGTCGAAGGTTGCAGGATCCATTGGAATGTTCACATCGCCCCAGTCAACACTATGTTCGGTTTTTGCGTCTTTTACGGTGAATTTATCCTTGGGTGAACGGCCGGTAAATTTGCCTGTGCTTACGCATAGTGCACCGGTGTCGTTCAATACGCCTTGTCCAAGCTCTAATGTCTTATTTACAAGGTCTTGAGGGGAGAGATTCCAGTGAGCAATACCCACATTTAACCCCAGGTCAGCAAGATTAGCCGAGGGGTTTTTCTTACCAGATTCCTGCATAGAAGAATATTTTTTGTCGAAATTTTAGAGGGCAAAAATACTACTAAAAACCTATCTGCTGTATTAATTTCGGGAATTGAATACATAATTTTCTGTGAAGCCCCAACAGCATTGCGGATAATTAATATTAAATTAATGCCATACAAATAGCTCTTCGCCAGGCTCTTAATATTATAGACATGAAGAGAAACAATTATCATATGTATTGCTTGGTTCTTAGGAGCCGTATTTAAACAGGCTTAGCTGTATGTTTCATCTGCAGCGTAAACCTTACGGAGGCTGGATGGAAAAGATTGGTGAATTATCCCTTGCCGCTACACTTATTATATTTTTTATTATTCTAGATAAGAAGCAGCATAGGGGCGATGATTAGCGCCTTGCAAGATGTCCTGAGAAAAAAGCTAAACGATTCTTTTTTTGAAATGTAAACCCGTATCTTTGCGCAAAATTTCAGGGTCAGGTAATGAATTTTAATAAATTAATTGTTGTATTTTCTTTGTTCATAGCGGTCTTGGGCTTCTCTGTCAAAACCGTTGCAGAAGAAGGTCCGGCACCGGCAAAGGAAGAAAAGAAAGGTTTTGACGCTACCAAAGTCATTTTTGGGCATATAGCGGACTCACATGAATGGCATTTATTTGAGCTAAACGGTTCGGCTGTAGCTTTCCCCTTACCTGTAATCGTTTATACCCCTGGTAGCGGATTACAGTTATTTTCAGCTTCACATTTCGAGGAGTGGCATGAGAGTGCAGACGGCAAACTGATGATAAGTAACTCGCACAATGGACTCCATCTCGAAAAGGGAATGAAAGAAAAGCTGGTTGCCGATGATGGAAATACTGTTTACGACCTGTCAATTACCAAAAATGTACTTTCAATGATTATCGGGGTGATCTTACTCCTTTGGATAATGACTGCAGCAGCAAAAAAATACAAGGCACATGGCACCATGAAGGCGCCATCAGGCATGCAAAATGCATTGGAAGCAATAATAATTTTTATCCGCGATGAGGTGGCAAGGCCGAACCTTGGCAAAAGGGCTAATAAATTCCTGCCGCTACTACTTACTATATTCTTCTTTATCTGGATCAATAACCTATTGGGCTTGCTGCCGGGCGGTGCTAATTTCACGGGCAATATAGCAGTTACCTGCTGCCTCGCCATAGTAGCCTTCATCGTAATGATGGTGAACAGCAATAAACACTTCTGGAGCCATTTACTCAATCCGCCCGACGTACCTTTTCTGGTAAAAATATTACTGATCATTATTGAGTTGCTTTCTTTGCTCATCAAGCCCGTAGCTTTAATGATCCGTCTTTTTGCTAACATGCTTGCAGGTCACATTGTGATACTGAGCGTGATCTCCATGATATTCATTTTTGGTGCGCTTAATAAATTTGTGGGTATAGGTTTTGTTCCGGTATCGCTTGCATTCTCCATATTCATGTTTATGCTTGAGCTGTTGGTTGCTGCGATACAGGCATTTATATTCGCGAACCTTACAGCAGTATTTATAGGACAGGCGGTAGAAGAAGGACACGGGCACGGGCATGAGCACGATCATCACACATCCGAAAGCGAAATTATAGCGTAGTTTTTTAATCAAAATCCATATACACATGTCGTTGTTAAACACAATTATGTTAGCAGGAGATTTAGCCAAAGCAGGTGGTGCCATAGGTGCCGGTGTTGCTGCTGTTGGTGCAGGTATTGGTATCGGCCAGATCGGTAAAGGCGCAGTAGAAGCTATTGCACGCCAGCCCGAAGCTATGAGCGATATCCGTGCGAACATGATCCTTACAGCAGCCTTCGTAGAAGGTGTTGCCCTGTTTGGTGTAATCGCAGGTCTGCTTGCTATCGTGCTCTAAGGAGTACAGAAGAATTAACTGCATCCAACGCAAAGGGCAGAGGATGCAGTTATTTAAAATTTTAAAATGAAGATGACAGGACTCCTGTATATTTTCTGGAAATACAAACATTAAATTTTAATATTAAATATTCAATACGATGGATTTGCTCACCCCGGAACTCGGTTTGTTTTTTTGGACACTTATCGCATTTCTTGCAGTCTTCTTTATCCTCCGCAAGTTTGCATGGAAGCCCATTCTTAGTACTTTAGGAGACCGTGAGAAAGGCATTGCTGATGCAATAGCAGCTGCCGAACACATTAAAGCTGAAATGGGACAGCTGCAGGCTGAGAATGAGAAGATCATGACACAAGCTCGCGAAGAAAGCTCAAAACTGATGAAAGAAGCACGTGAAACCAGGGACCGCATCGTGAATGAAGCGAAAGACCTTGCTAAAACAGAGGCGAACAAAATCTTGGTAGACGCACAACAGCAGATACAGCAGCAGAAAATGGCTGCAATGGCTGAAGTGAAGAATGAAATAGGTAACCTGGCTGTGGAAGTGGCCGAAAAAATACTCCGCACGCAGCTGGCACAAGGTGAAGCACAGAATAACTATGCTGACATGCTGGCACAGGATATTAAATTGAATTAATCTTTTATAATAGAAAGGAGAAGGTCTTTGGACTTTTGAATTTTGACTTTGAATTAAGAAAATGCCAAATCCTCGTCTTGCATCGCGTTATGCGAAATCATTGATGGACATTGCTGTTGAACAAAACAGCGTAGAGACCGTGTTGAACGATCTGAAGACGCTCGATAATGTTTGCCACCAAAGTCGCGACTTCGCGATAATGCTGCGCAGTCCTGTAATAAAGGCGGACAAAAAGATGGCCGTTATTAAAGCTATTTTTGAAGGCCATGTCAGCCCGCTCACCATGATATTTGTGAGCCTGATGGCCTCCAAAGGACGCGAAGAATACCTGCAGGAAATTGTACAGGCTTTTATTACCCAGTACAATGAGTTAAAGCATATCAAGATCGTGAAGCTTACTACCGCTCACCAGGTAAATGATAAAGTGAAGGAAGCGATACTTAGTAAAATTTCAGGTGCGCTAACTGGTAATACCATCGACCTGAGGACGGAGATAAACCCTGAACTAATTGGAGGGTTTGTACTTGAGGTAGAAGACAAACTATTTGATTCCAGTGTACGTCGCGATCTGAATGATATCAGGACAACACTATTGGACGATAGCTACATTAGTAAAATGTAGTTGACTATTTTTGAAACTGAATTTAACTTTTGAATATTAAATAAAAGATCATGGTTCAAATTAAACCGGACGAAATATCGGCGATACTCCGCCAGCAATTAAGCAGCGTTGATACGGCTACCAGCCTTGAAGAAGTAGGTACCGTACTTATGGTGGGCGATGGTATTGCCCGTGTGTATGGCCTTAATGGCGTGCGCCAGGGTGAGCTTGTAGAATTTGAGAACGGCGTAAAAGCCATAGCCCTGAACCTGGAAGAAGATAACGTAGGTGTGGTATTGATGGGTAGCAGCGAAGGCATCAAAGAGGGTGCTAAGGTGCGCCGTACAGGACAGATAGCCTCTATTAAAGTGGGTGAAGGCATGGCCGGCCGCGTAGTAAATACACTGGGACAGCCTATAGATGGTAAAGGGCCTATAACTGGTGACCTGTATGAGATGCCACTGGAGCGTAAAGCACCGGGTGTTATCTTCCGTGAGCCGGTTAAGGAACCACTGCAAACCGGTATCAAAGCGATAGATGCGATGATCCCCATAGGTCGTGGACAGCGTGAGCTGGTTATCGGCGACCGCCAGACAGGTAAATCGGCTATCTGTATCGATACGATCATCAATCAGAAAGAATTTTACGCGGCAGGTAAGCCCGTATATTGTATATATGTTGCGATAGGCCAAAAGGCATCTACCATCGCCGGTGTTATGAAAACACTGGAAGACAATGGCGCTATGGCTTATACTACTATCGTTGCTGCCCCGGCTGCCGATCCTGCACCACTGCAGTTCTTCGCCCCTTTCGCAGGTGCAGCGATAGGTGAATTTTATCGCGATACAGGCCGTCCTGCACTGGTAGTGTTTGATGACCTTTCTAAGCAGGCCGTAGCTTACCGCGAGGTGTCGCTGCTGCTACGCCGCCCTCCGGGACGTGAAGCTTATCCCGGCGACGTATTCTACCTGCATAGCCGCTTGCTGGAACGTGCTGCTAAGGTAATTGCCAACGATGGTATCGCTAAGCAAATGAACGATCTTCCGGAAAGCATTAAGCACCTGGTAAAAGGTGGTGGTTCATTGACGGCCCTGCCGATCATCGAAACACAGGCAGGTGACGTATCAGCTTATATCCCAACGAACGTGATCTCCATCACCGACGGACAGATCTTCCTTGAGTCGAACCTGTTCAATGCCGGTATCCGTCCTGCGATCAACGTAGGTATCTCCGTAAGCCGCGTGGGTGGTAACGCTCAGATCAAATCAATGAAGAAAGTAGCAGGTACCCTGAAACTTGACCAGGCCCTCTACCGTGAAATGGAAGCCTTCTCCAAATTCGGTGGTGACCTCGATGCTGCAACCAAGATCGTACTGGATAAAGGTAGCCGTAACGTGGAAGTGCTGAAGCAAGCACAGTTTGCGCCATACACCGTAGAAAAGCAGGTTGCAATGATATACCTCGGTACTAATAACCTGATGCGCCTGGTGCCTGTTAAGAATATCAGGGCATTTGAAGAAGCATTCCTTTCTCAAATGGAAATGAAATTGCCTCAAGTACTGGCAGAATTCAAAAAAGGCAACCTGCCTGAAGATGGTATCGCCAAGATGATCGCACTCGCTAACGATATCATACCTCAGTACAAGAACTAACAAAATCTGGAATTTTAATATACAGTCCTCCCGGTTTAACCGGGGGGACTTTTTTTAATTATTTTTATAAAGTGGATGTAAGATCAGCTAAACGAATAGGCCAGAAACAAACAACAATTGCAGCCATTATAGCACTGCTTGTTGCGTACTTGATGATGGTAACAATAACAGGTGATAGTTTCTGGCTTTTCTTGGAAAGCAAAAACCGGCTGAATATTATTGGCGGTGGGATATTTGTAATTCTTGCAGCTTTATTCATTGGAGCTTATACAGGCAGCAGCATCCTTATCGGTAACAAAAATGCTTACTGGATCAGCATCAGGAATAGTTTTTACATCTTGTGGTTGGGCACATTGCTTGGCGCATGCATCGGGTTTTTCCAGGAAGGCATTCATGATTCCTTTGGTGTTGCTTCAGCTGCAGATGATTATATACTCAAGCCATTGTCTATGGTAACTATGTTCGGCGCCATACCGACTATCATCGTTGCAGTTATCTTAGGCTGGTCTATAAAAAGAAAACGTGCAAATAAGGAAAGTAAATAAGGAAGACGTATATGACATTCACAGGTTCGTTTGCGAATTGGAGGATGAGCAATTCGATTTCGAATTGTTCAAACCGCTCTTCCTGCAAAATATCAGTACACCAAACTACCATTACTTAATTGCTATATACGAAGACCAAGCAATAGGCTACATAAGCTGTCATGGTCAAACATTATTGCATCACCTGGGTCTTGTCTATGAGATACAGGAGATATTTGTAGATAAAGACCATCGCAGTAAAGGCATTGGCAAAAGCTTATTGCAGGCGCTCGAAGAATTGATAGGTAAAGAAAATTACGAACTGCTCGAGGTTGCTTCAAATATGAAGCGTAAAGATGCACACCGCTTCTATCTTGCTAATGGTTTTGAATGCACCACTTACAAGTTCAAGAAGATAAAAGACTAAAGCTTATTTCTTCAGGCCTATCTCTCTCAGCCTTTCATCAAGATACTCGCCTGCTGTACAATCCTCGTATGCTTTTGGATGCGCTTCATCAATGCAACTGTCCAGGCAGGCAAGGCTCATGCTGCTTTTCGGGTGCAGGAAGAATGGTATCGAGAAGCGTGATGTGCCCCATTTTTCTTTAGGAGGGTTCACTACGCGGTGTGTGGTCGATTTAAGTTTATTGTTGGTAAGGCGCTGCAGCATATCGCCCACATTCACTACTATTTGTTCAGGCAGTGATGTTACAGGCACCCAGCTGTTATCCTTGTTCAATATCTCCAACCCATCGGCAGAAGCACCTACCAGCAGGGTGATGAGGTTGATATCCTCATGCTGCTCTGCACGTATGGCCGATTTTGGCTCCTGCGTTATAGGGGGGTAATGTATGGCGCGCAGTATCGAGTTGCCGTTATGTACATACTGATCAAAGTATTGCTCGTCAAGCCCCAGGTATATAGCTATGGCCTGTAGCAAAGCCGTGCCCGACCTTTCAAAACCTTTATAAGCATGATGCAGTGTTGGGGTGAACATGGGTATCTCGTCCACCATAACATTCTCCGGGTACTCGCTCTTCACCAGGTCATCATCAAGCACTTCCTGCCCGAACTGGAAAAACTCTTTCAGGTCCGGTGCATCCGATCCCTTCGCGTGTTCCCTTCCGAAGGAAGTATAACCCCTTTGCCCCGCCAGCCCTGGTATCTCGTACGATTCTTTTGTCGCTGTTGGCAAGGCAAAAAATTCCTGCACAAATTGATACAGGTCCGCTACCAGGCTATCGGCTATGCCGTGATTTTTGACAGCCACGAAACCCACTTCTTCATAAGCACTCCCCAGCTCATTTACAAATTTTTGCTTTAATTCGGGATCATTACTTCTGAAATCTGCCAGGTCAACTACGGGAATGTTCATACAATTATGCTTATTGCTGCAAATCTACATAACCCTTGCATAGCTATGCCAATAATGCTGACCGATAAATGTTATGTTTATTTTACCTTTTCACTGAAGAAGAGATAGTGCTACTGAAAAGTGTAGGCCTTGATGTTCTTTATTTCGATGGCGCCTTTCGAGCCTGTAACCCTATAGTATTCATGGAACTTATGCTGATACTCAAAACCTATTATATAGGTATATCGCTCCTTGCCTTTTTGCAGGATAGGTTTTAAATGTCCGCCGCCTCTTGGCATAGTGAACATCCCGTCTGCATCATTTGGCCCGAAGCTGGCGGCTATGGAATAAGTGCCCTTATTGCTGTACTCGTTCGTTTTTATCTTAACTGTGAACGTGAAATGATTGAGTGGATCATCGTTAACCGCCATACTATCGGCAGTAACCACAGTACCGGCCGGCGGCGGGGTATATTGGTCTATATCATTTACAGCCAGTAAGCCCGGTTTACGGCTAACATCGGGATCTTTCTTGTCATTGCATGACCCTAAAACCATTACAGAAAAAGCAGCAAACAGCAGTACACGATTCATCAGGGCGCAAAAATACCTATTAGTAAATTCTCCTCCAATAAATCACCCCCTTGCTTTGGGCTTTATACATTTATTGGCATACTTTTAAGGCAGGTTTAAATCTTTATAATAATGAATAAGTGGAAAATACCGGTTATGCTTCTAATGGGCACACAAATAATAGCCGGCTGCAATAGCGGCAGCGGCGACAAGTCACCTAAAAACGATACGCTCACTGCAAGTGGTGTAGCCGTAACATACGACAGCACCTTCAAGGTAGAGGCGGAAGGCTTTGCCGACCTCCAAATGCTACGCTACGAGGTGCCGGGCTTCAATGAATTAAGCCTGAAACAAAAGCAGCTTGCGTACTACCTCTATGAGGCTGCTCTCTGCGGGCGCGATATCATCTACGACCAGAAGAGTAAGCATGGCTTGCTGCTGCGCAAAACCATAGAGACCATCTACGGAACCTATAAGGGTGATAAGAACAGCGAAGACTGGAAAAAATTTGAAGTTTATTGTGGCCGTTTTTGGTTCAGCAACGGTAACCATCACCACTACGGCAATCAAAAGTTCATCCCCGAATGTTCGTATGAATATTTCGCGACGATCCTGCAGGCCAGCGATACAGCACAACTGCCCAAAAATCAAGGTGAAAATGTCACCGCCTTCCTGGCGAGGATAAAGCCATTGGTATACGATATGAAGGTTGAGCCCATGGTTGTTGACCAGCGGCCCAACATAGACAATGTGAAAAATTCTTCTAACAATTTTTACGAAGGTGTAACACAGAAAGAAGTGGAAGCCTTTTATGCAAAATTTGATACTAAGGGCAATGCGCCTTCCTGGGGACTGAACAGCAAGCTGATGAAGGACGAAAAAGGACAGATTGTGGAGAAGGTCTGGAAGGTAGGTGGCATGTACACTGCCTCGATCGAAAAGATCGTTAGCTGGCTGGAGAAAGCCTCGAAAGTCGCCGAGAATGATGCACAGAAGAAGGCGCTCGACCTGCTGGTACAATACTACCGCACCGGCGACCTGAAGACTTTCGACGATTACAGCATAGCCTGGGTGGGCGATGTAGATTCACGTCTTGATGCGGTAAACGGCTTCATAGAAGTATACCTGGATGCCATAGGCAAAAAAGGCAGCTTCGAAAGTACTGTGTCAATGAAAGATATGGAGGAGACCAAGCGTATTAAAGCCATAGCCGACCAGGCACAATGGTTTGAAGACCACTCGCCGATAATGGACGAGCACAAAAAGAAAAGCGTAAAAGGTATAACGGCTAAAGCGATAACAGTAATTGTGGAAAGTGGCGACGCTGCACCAAGTACCCCCATAGGCATCAATCTGCCGAATGCCGACTGGATACGTGCAGAGCACGGATCTAAATCAGTTTCACTAAGCAATATCGTGCATTCATACAATGTCGCCAGCGCTAAGAGCGGCCTTCTTGAGGAATTCGCAGTAAACGATACCGTACTACAGCGTATGAAACAGTACGGCAACCTGTCCTCGGGCCTGCACACCGATATGCATGAATGTATAGGTCACGCTTCCGGCAAGATCGATTCAGGTGTTGAGACTACGGATAAAACCTTAAAAAATTATGCATCCTGCCTCGAGGAGGCGCGTGCCGACCTGGTTGGCTTGTATTATATACTCGACCAGAAGCTGGTAGACATAGGTGTAATGCCCTCGCTTGAAGTAGGTAAAGCGGGCTACGACAACTATATGATGAACGGCTTGATGACCCAGCTCACCCGCCTGAAACTGGGCGACAATGTAGAAGAAGCACATATGCGCAACCGCCAGTTGATAGCACGCTGGGCTTATGAGCATGGAAAGAAGGATAATGTAGTGGCCTTTGTAACAAAGAATAGTAAGACTTACGTACAGGTAAATGATTACAACAAGCTACGTGACCTCTTCGGCCAATTGCTAAGGGAGATACAACGCGTAAAATCGCAAGGCGATTTCAAAGCAGGCAAGAACCTCGTGGAAACATATGGTGTGAAGGTAGACCAGAAACTGCATAAGGAAATACTGGAGCGCTATGCGAAGCTGAATGTAAAACCTTACAGGGGCTTCATACAGCCGCGCCTTGTTCCGGTTATGCAGGGTGACAGCATTACTGATGTAAAAGTAGAGTACCCTGAAAGCTTCTACCAGCAAATGATGGAGTACGCTAAGAAATATAGCTATCTGCCCGTAATGAACTAATTAAGTAATAAATGAGTTTTAAGACGTCCCGCCCTCAGCGGGACGTCTTTTTTGTGCAATGTTAAAAATAGCTTATCTATTATTTAAGGCAGGCTTAACACTGGCTTCGTTTCTTGCATCAAAACAATTCATATGCAATACGAACAGGTACATAGCATGGTGGATACGATTTTTGCATTGTATGAGGAGTATGGCAATAAAGCATATAATGGTAATGCTACAATGCTCATGCACATGATGAAATGTGCGCAGATGGTTGAGGCTGAAGGATACGATGATGAGATGGTGGTTGCTGCTTTCCTGCACGATATCGGGCCCTTCCTGCAAATCGCGGGGCACGATAAAGTAGTCTCCATGTACTTGCAGGAACTTGGTTTTACCGGTAAAATTGTAAACATCATTTCGGGGAACATTCCCGCTAAACGGTACGTACAGCTATCACAATGGAACGAGGCTGCGAAAGATCCGGGAACGCAGGTATGCAGGGAGGATATAGCGCGTATGAAAGAAATCACAGCACGCTATCTTATCTCACAGCTTGAGTCGCCGATGGCATACGTTTAAACCTGGCTTACCTCCTGAAGAGGTTTTTTTCTATCCTGCCCATTACCCCTTCCTTATAATTCTTGCTGATGGGTATCCTGCCTGTTTCCAGCACCACTTCATTCCCGTCAATACTTTGGATCGCGCTCACAGCTACAAGGAACGATTTGTGAATACGGATGAATTGATCTTGCGGAAGCTGCTCCTGTATGCCTTTAAAGGTCAGGTAACTGACGTGTTTTTTCTGTCTCGTATGTATGATGATGTAGTTCGACATGCCTTCCAGGTACAGGATGTCGGCCAGTTTTATCTTTTCTATTTTTTGCCCGCTTTTTACAAAGAAGAAATCGTCCGTTGTTTGTCTGCTTTGGTTCCGCTGCAGATATAATTTTTCCTGTGCTTTCAATGCCGCTTTAAGGAAACGATGAAAGCTTATTGGCTTTAACAGGTAGTCGACTATATCCAGTTCATATCCTTCAATAGCATATTGCGGATATGCTGTGGTGAATATGACCAGAGGCTGTACAGGCAGACTTTTCAGGAAATCTATACCGGTAAGTTTGGGCATTTGTATATCCAGGAATATCAGGTCCACCTGTTCTTTACTGAGCCATGCAGAGGCCTCCACTGCATTCTTGCAATCGGCAACCGGGTTCAGGAAATCTATTTCCCGTATATGCTCCAGCAGGCCCTGCCTTGCTACAGGCTCATCATCTACTACCAGGCAGTTAATAATCATAGTGTATTTTTAAAGTGGTTTCATAAACATCCTCTTTTTGCGCTATCTCCAGTGTATGTTTATCGGGGTACAAAAGTTCCAGCCTGCGTTTCAGATTTTGTATTCCAAGCCCGCCGCTGTTCATTACAAGTTTTGTATTATTCGTTTTATCGTAGGTATTGGCTACATATATTGTGAGTTCCGAGCTGCCGTTCACACCCAAAAAAATATGGACCTTATTCTCCGATGCTTCTTTGAAATGAGACACGTGTTTAAAAGCATTTTCCACCAATGGCTGTATCAGCAGTGGCGCTATCCTGAAGGAAGGAAATTTTTCATTTATCTGCAACCGTATGTCCGACCCCTGTTCCATACGCATGCCCTGTATAGCTACATAGTTCTTAAGGTAGGTCAGTTCTTTCCCGATCTCTATTTTATCCGATGTGCATTCATAAAGCTGGTACCTAAGCATTTCAGATAATTTCTCCATCGATTCCCGCGCCTGGCTGTTCTCCTTGCTGATCTGGAAATAAATGGTGTTCATTACATTGAACAGGAAATGTGGGTTGATCTGTGAGCGTAAAAAATCCAGCTCGGTGCTTATTTTCTCCTTTTCCACCTCGTGCAGCTTCCGTTCTATACGGAAGCGGTCGGAGATGATCTTCAGTGTTGAAGAACAGGCTATGGCCAGGAGATTATCCCATACCAATACGCTGATCAATCTAAAGTCATTTTCCCTGCCCTGTATGATAGCCTCACCTGTAATGGCTTTGTTAAGCCCCCGCATTATGAAAAAACCGGCTATGGTGGACAGGACCACTAATGCAATAAGGGAGCTGATATAAGCGAAAAACCTCCTTTTATACAGCAAACGGGGTATCAGCGTGTAGGCGGCTATATAAAACCCCGGAGCGCATATCGCCACAAAGAACAATGACCAGGCAAATTGGCTCAATATAGTTTCTTCAGCATCGTAATACGATATTAAGACCGACAACACTATAAGCATCCACATGAAAACATGAAGCAGCTTATATTTGAACAGCCATTTTTTGTAATCTATCGTCATAATTACCAAAACCAAATTACGACAAAGGCTTATAGCTTGTATTTTCTTTCATCAAGTAAAAGCATGGCCTTGTCAAGTAGTTATCGCTATTTGCATAAGCCCGGAACAGAGGCTTGGAATTGTGTATGGGATATCGATAACCGGCTGGTTCTGAGCGTCTTTAGGCAGCTTTAACAAGCCGTAAACCCCTATTAAATATATTAATCGTACCTTTGTGTCCTGATTGATCGCTGTTTCCTACCTTTTTTAGAATTCACCGGCACATATTTTTAATAATAAATAACATAATGACATTTAAAGAATTGAATTTAATAGCTCCTGTATTACAGGCGCTCGAAACTGAAGGATATACACAACCTACGCCCATACAGGAACAAGCTATACCTATCGTAATGGAAAGAAAAGACCTGTTGGGCTGTGCCCAGACAGGCACCGGGAAGACCGCCGCATTTGCCATACCTATATTGCAGATATTAGATAGCGCTCCGAAAGACAATGGTCATAAGGCCATAAAATGCCTTATACTTACCCCTACACGCGAATTGGCTATACAAATAGGTGACAGCTTTAAGGCTTATGGCCGTAACCTGCATATCAAGCACACCGTTATCTTTGGTGGCGTGCCGCAGGGCGCACAGGTACAAGCCCTTAAGCATGGCGTTGATATCCTCATCGCTACACCCGGCCGCCTTATGGATCTTATAGGCCAGAAATACATTAGCCTCCGCAATATTGAGATATTTGTGCTTGATGAGGCCGATCGTATGCTGGATATGGGTTTCATACACGACGTAAAGAAAGTAGTAACACAGCTGCCCGTACAGAGGCAGACCTTGTTCTTCTCGGCTACAATGCCACCCGAGATACAGAAACTCGCTAATACGATTTTGACCAAACCCGAAAAAGTAGAAGTTACTCCCGCGTCAACAACGGCCGAGACAGTACAGCAGGTTATTTTCTTTGTTGAGAAAAAAGACAAGAAGCAGTTGCTGACGCATGTGCTTTCCGATAAGAACATCGAAAGGGCTCTTGTATTCACCCGCACCAAGCATGGTGCTGACAAAGTGGTTAAAGACCTTTCAAGGGTTGGTATTACTGCTGAAGCTATACACGGTAACAAATCGCAGGGTGCCCGCCAGCGTGCACTCACCAATTTCAAGGCTGCCACCACCCGCGTGCTGGTAGCTACTGATATTGCAGCACGTGGTATCGATATCGACGAGCTTTCGCACGTTATCAATTTTGAAATGCCCAACGTACCCGAAACATATGTACACCGTATAGGCCGTACAGGCCGTGCAGGTGCCAGCGGAATAGCTTATTCATTCTGTGATGAGGAGGAAATGGATGACCTTAAATCTATTCAGAAATTGATAGGCATTAAGATACCGGTTATCGAAAACCACCCATATCACATGCTGGCCCCCGGCCTGGTAAAGATCAACCTGCCTAAAAATAAAGAAGTGGTAAGGCGCCCTAATGCTGTGTCAGCATCCTCGGGTGGCAACAAAAGAAACTTCAATACCAACCGCCGCAGCCGCTGGTAATAACCGGTGTCAGCACCCTGCATAGGTGCGGACGCGTTACAAGACTAATCGTTCAAGCAAAAAAGAGTCCTGCCGCATAGCAGGACTCTTTTTTTGTAAGGTCTTATTGATCATTGCGCCTTGCAGCTCAGGATCACCGGGCTTCCGGCTATGACCCCGCCACCTCCCATTACTTTTATATCTTCAAAAAATACGCGTGCCTTTGCCTTCGCATATTTTTTCATGATCGTTTTTACCTGTTCGGTCAGTTTGGCCCCATTTACTTCGTAGGGGCCAAAATAAGCCTGGCCTGTCGATTCTGTTTTATCAGCAGCCAGTATAGATACTTTGTACCCGGTTACCACAAAACCCGGTGATGCCGTCAATCTGGGTGCAGCAAGCACGGCCTCCATAGTGGTAGCCGCTTTCTCATCTATGCTGCCCAGTGTTACCACTGCCTCGCCTTTTGCATTAGTTACCTGTGCAGTTGTAGTTGTGGACAGGCCCAGTATAAAGGCCAATACAATGGTCAGGAATACCGGCACTCTGTTATTGGTGATCATCTTTATGTGTTTTAAGTGATATACGCAGTTTAATGATATAAAAGTAAAAACAAATGCGAAGCAGGCAATAAAATTGGGGCAGAACCTCTTGTATAGGGGAATATCAAAACAAGAAAGTCCCGCCAGCGGCAGGACTTTCTTTATATCCGTCAATTTTTTTTTATTGGTCCAGTGTATAAGTTACAGCTGCGCCGTCCATCATGCTACCACCACCCATTACACGAATGCCGGTTAACAGCAGTTTGGTTTTCTGGTTTGCATGGCTGTTCAAAGTGCCTTTTACTGCTCCGGTTAGCTCGGCGCTGTTGATTGTTACCGGTGCCATCAGAACAGTAGCAGCAGCATTGTCCGCCACCAGGGAAATAGTATACCTTGTAACCACATATCCCGGCGCAGCAGCCACCAGGCTGTTCTGTGCTGTTATTGCAGCAATGGTACTATGGTTAGCCGTGCTTATGTTGCCTATTGTTACTGCGGGCACATTTTGTGCCATTGCTTTTGTAGATAAACCTAAAATGAACACAAGGGCTACCGAGAGGACGAGCGTGATTTTACTTTTTGCAAACATGATAAATTAAGTTTTTTGAGGATGAATAAATTTTACTATTCAATATTCAATATTGATTTTTGTTTGATTTGTCCCATAAAAATAAGGCAAATATTTAACAGCGACAATAAAGACAGCAAAAACATAGAAAAAGGAGGGGTTAATCCCCTCCCTTTTTACAAAACTGGCAGATTATCGGTTAAATGTCGCGCGATTCGACCCCTAAGTATCGCAAAAGAGTGGTTTCTATTACTTATAAGTTAGCTGGTGGTCTTTTACGATCAGCCTATTTTCCCATATTTCAGCATTCACTTCGTCATAATTTGCGGGTACACCTTTGCCGTCGTATAGGGCAGGTTTCAGTTTTACCTTGTCCAGCAGCTGCATGATACGGATGTCGATAGATTTTTTCAGCTTTTCCGGTATCGTGCTCCCTGCAGGTGGCTGCATTTCCAGGCCCTTGTATTCGTAGTACACGATTTTGCCATTTTCGTCTGCTACAAGCCTGTTCAGGTCAAGTATATATTTGCCATCCGGCAACTGTCGTAGCATATCTTCTGTTTCCTTGTACAGGTAAGAGATAAGTTTCCCATTTCCTCCGGTGAAGCGTGGTCTTTGTTCTTTATCGCTGCCATCGTATAGTTTTTTCCCATTCAGCTTTACCGGATGCTGTTCAAGGTGCATCACTTTCATCTGCATTTCTTTTGTAACCGGGTCTTCAACATACGCCGTATCATCCGGCATTTGTTTCGACAGTTCGATTTGGTTGCCGTTGTAGCTTATTATATCTCCTTTTCTCGTTGCATTGCCATGTGTGCTGTTCTGCGAAAAGCAAATACCGCATGCCAGTATAAGCGGGATGAACACCAGCATTTTAATGCGCGCCGCGCGCGATGATCTTTTTGTAAGCATAACAATTCTGTTTTTTATAGGTGAACGATTAAATGAATGACTAATGCCGGGGGCAGAGGAGAGCAATGCCTGCTCAACCAAAAAATGCCCGTACAGCTCTGCTTTTTGCCTTGATGTTTTGTCGGCCTGGTACTCATGCACCATCAGCAGGCGCTTGTTGTAGATATACACCAGTGGATGGAACCAGAACATGATGCGCGCTGCCTGCATCAGCATCAGGTCAAAGAAATGGTACAGTATACTGTGCCTCCCCTCGTGTACCGTTACTATCTGCCATTCCTCGTCGCTGTATTGTTCCCGGCTGCATACAAACAGCAAGTTGACAATTGAGAAAGGCGCATGTGGCTTATTGGTTTCAACTACGGTGAATATGCCCTCAGTATATTTTCTTCCGCTCTTGTACATGCTTACTAGCTTAACTAGCTCAACGACCAAAAGGATGCTGCTAACAACTACCCCTGCCAGGTACAGCAGCCATATCCACTTTTGCAGGTCAACATTGTTGCTTTTGCTTGCGGTAGCAGCAATGATATTTTGCTTCACGTTTACTACTTGCTGTACAGTGCCGGTATCGGAGTATAGAACACTATAATCTTCTGCATGCACCAGCGGGAACAATGCGCCCAGCAGGAAAGTAAATACCAGGTAAAACCTGTTGTAATTATGAAAGCTCTCTCTGCGCAGTAAAATGTCATACATCAGCAGGCTCAGCAGCCATATCGCTGTGGTATTTAAAAGATATTGTACCATAATCATTTCTTTTTAGTGTTATCTAGTGTCTTCATTAGCTCGGTCAGTTCCTTCAGGTTCATGTCCTCGCTCTGTACCAGGAAGCTCACCAGCTTCTTTGGCGATCCGCCGAAGTATTTTTCCATCAGGCTCTTCACGCCATGCTGTGCATAATCTTCCTTGCTCACCAGCGGGAAGTACTCATAGGTTTTGCCATAAGCTTTATGGTCCACAAATCCTTTTTTCTCCAGGATCCGTACTACCGATGATACAGTACTGTGCGGTATCTCTTCGTCGCCTAGCTGATCTATCACATCCCGTACCAGGCAATGCCCCAGTTGCCAGATGATCTGCATTATCTCTTCTTCCGCTTTCGTCAGTGTTGGTAATGTCTTATTCCGTTTCATAACGTAATGTTACGTTACATAACTGATATTTCCAAATTTTGCATGGCGTTTTTTCATGGCACTAATTTTTAGTCTGCTATCGCAAAGTGTTTTATCATGAAGATGACGGTAGAAAAGAACGGCTTATTGAAGGTTAAAGGGTTCGCAAAAAAGGCGGGCAATGCTCCGGCTAATGGAAAGTTCAAATGGTGGCAGGCTGCCTTGGCACTTGTAGTTGTGTCAGTTATAGGGGCCTTGCAGAGTGGCAGCAGATCAAGTACTCGCAAATTTTATCAAAATAAAAATGAACAGGCTCCATGGGCACCACCATCCTGGCTTTTCGGCCCGGCATGGACAATTAACAATATTTTTCTCTTGTGGGGATTGGTTAAGATACTGAATAACAAAGATTTGCCTAACCGCCCCTTGCTGTTAAGCCTGCAAGGGGGCATCTGGGTCATTTTCCTTTCATTCGGCTACATATATTTCAGGAAGGGAAGCCCCATACTTGCCGAAGTTTGGACTCAGGCGGATGCCGCACTTGCAACCGCAAGCTTCCGCACAGCGCTTCGTTCCGATAGAAAACGAGCTCTTGCATATGCACCCCTTTTGTTATGGACATGGTTTGCCAGTTCGCTGTCCGGCTACCAGGCGCTTAAAAACCCCGATCCTTTATTCAGCACCGGGGCGCCCCTGAGCTGATCTTTCAGGGATGTTTGATGCCGGGCAAACTTGTTTTATCACTGCAATAAGATATTTTTACATGGTCAAAGCCCATGAATAGTAAGAGCGCCTTAATTCTTCTTGTTTTACTCATCACAGCATTTACCCTGAATGCCCAGATCACTTACCTTCCCTTAGGTCAGGAGGAATATCACTTACTGGATAGGATAGAGACCCGCTCCGGCTACCTTTCCGATACTATCTTCCTGACTGCCAAACCGGTATCACGCCGTGCAGAAGTAGACTTTCTGCAAAAGCAACGCCAGGATGCCCGTAATATGGAGCTTACTAAGGTGGACCTGTATAACATGTTTCATGCTATATCGGTTAGTGGCGAGTGGACTGCCGATGGTAATGGCGCTATAGATTCGAAACACCCCTTGTTCAATACCTTTTATCGTAAGCAGCCGGACCTGGTATCTGTAAATGAAAAAGGTTTTTTCCTGAGTATAAACCCTGTGCTGGGCGCGCAGTTTATGTATGAGCAGAACGACATCAATTCGCAGCCACTTATCACGCATACCGAAGGCCTTGCTATTCGCACACGCATCGCAGATAAAGTAGGTCTTTACCTGAATATCGCGAATAACTATGAGGAGCAGCTATCTTATGTTAATGCCCGCACGGAAAGGACCAATGCAGTGCAAGGCGCCGGCTACTATAACACTATGGCACCGGGTAAATACCAATACATACAGGCAGACGGAGCCATCGATGTTGCACTCATAAAAGATCATGTCAACGCTACCGCTGGTTACGGCAAGCACTTTATTGGCGATGGCATTCGCACTTTATTCCTCAGCGATTATTCGGCACCTGCACCATACTTACAGCTTACCACCCGCATCTGGAAGCTCAAATATCAGAACCTGTACATGGAACTGGTACCACAATTCAATCCTGCTGATGGCATGCAGCGCAATCATAAATACGCCACCATGCATCACCTTAGCGTCAATGTAACACGTTGGCTTAATTTCGGCTTGTTCGAGGCTGTGGTATTTGATCGTGTTAACCATTTTGAATTTGGCTACATGAACCCCATCATTCTTTATCGCCAGACAGAGCGCGCCCTGGGCAGCCCCGACAAGGTGAACCTTGGTTTCAACTTTAAGGCAATAGCCGCCGGCCACCTCCAATTCTACGGCCAGTTCCTGCTCAACGAATTCACAGCCAGCCAGTTCTTCGCGCAAAATGGATACTGGGCCAATAAATGGGGCCTGCAACTGGGCGGCAAGTACTTCGACGCCTTCACCATTAAGAACCTCGACCTGCAGGCCGAGCTGAACATGGTTCGCCCCTACACTTACACCCACTACGACAGTACAGCCAATTTCACTCATTACAACCAGCCCATGGCGCACCCGCTTGGTGCAGGCTTCCGCGAGGTAATAGGTTCAGTGCGTTATCAACCCGCTAATAATTTGTTCATCAACCTCAGGGCTACCTACTACGAGCAAGGTCTCGATACAGGTGCTTCCAATTTCGGCAGCAACATTTTTCTCGACTACGATACCCGCAGTCAGGACTTCGGGGTGCACATGATAAACGGGGTGAAAGCCACCTGTGCTATCGTTAGCCTCGACCTTTCTTACCGCATCCGTGAAAACTATTTTGTCGATCTCGGCCTCACTGGCCGGCAGTTTACATTTAACAGTAACCTGCAGTCACCGACCACATATTTCTACGGTGGCCTCCGCATCAACCTCGCCCGCCGCGACTACAATCAGTACTAGGATTCCCCATTTCGACGATAGGAGAAACTTCCCCGGCCCTTGCAATTAGCCAAATCGTAGGCCAATTTGCAGTATCACATGTAAAAAATCACCTCGCGTACCCCTTCTTTTGCTTGCTAAATACTTTATAATCAGATTATTTGGATACTTCACTTTCTTAATTAATTTTGTCTATCAATTACTCACACACATAAAAAACGAACTGTGGCGTACGAAAACAAGAATTTTGGTGACAACCGCAATAGTGACAATCGCAACAACGAGAGCCTCTACAGCAAGAGAATTAAAGCAGGTAAAAGAAGGACTTATTTCTTCGATGTGCGTTCTACACGTGGCAACGATTACTTTATAACCATTACCGAAAGCAAGAAGCGTTTTGATGATAACGGTTACGACAGGCATAAAATGTTCCTGTACAAGGAAGACTTCAACAAATTCGTGACAGCGCTTTCTGAAACAGTGAATTATGTGAAGACAGATCTTATGCCCGATTTCGATTTCGATGCATATAACCACGATAACGAGAACGAAGAAGGTATGCCGATGGCCGCAGCAGTAACAGAAGGCGAAACAGAAACAGTTAGGGAACCTCAGACTGAATCGGTTGTTAATTCAATAGAAGACAACAGCAGCGTTGACGACTGGAAGATCTAGTCTTAACCTCTATATAAAATATTAGTCCCGCGCCAAAGCGCGGGACTTTTTTTTATCATTAAGGCTGTCACCCTGGGGTACGAAGGATCTGC
>APMI01015203.1_pt1 | contig 21182 bp, 15 predicted proteins | sample 667938 | NCBI WGS metagenome assembly APMI01 (sample SAMN01084076, study PRJNA167559) | wastewater metagenome | biome: Wastewater | place: Denmark: Ejby Moelle, Odense | collected 2011-11-28
TCTACAATTTGAGCAGTGGTAGATTTTTCCGAAGCAGTAAATTTTATGTTCAAAATTTCTTTCCCTTTTTCGGTTTCAGGTATTGGTATTACAGCGTATTGAAGATTTGCTCCAAATTTTCCTTCTAATGTTTTTGAAAAAATGTTTTTGTCATTCACCTCAATATCTAAATTTCTATTTTTTTGAGTATCAAAATAGGTAACATAAATGTATTTCGAGGATTTGTTTTTATTGATTAATTGATAGCTGAACCAGCCTTTTGCATCTCTGAAATGAAGGTCTTCTGCATACCCTGTATTAGAATCTTTACTTTGAACAAAATGGTCAGATTCTGGTTGCTGTTCTCCAGATTTTACTTTATCTGTGGTTATGGCGTCTAGTGCTCTGGTTTTTTCTTCTTCTAAAGTTTTAGCTTTTTGGATGGCTTCAATTTTATTGGCATCAGCCTGAGGAAAATATAAAATATAGCGTTGTTCTTCAATTTTATAAAAAGGCATCAATTGAAGTCCGTTCTTGTAATTTTTCTCGGGATAAAGCCCTGATATTTTGAAATTTAGTGGTGTGTTTTCATCTTTTTTAATGTGTTCTAAAATAGACGAAGCATCTCCTAAAATGGTAGGAATTTCATTCAGAGGAATTTGAGGTCCGTGTGCAATATGTCCGCCTCTGCTAGAATCTGCGAAAAGTCCTGTTTGGTTTTCATTTCCGAAAGGCGCTGCCAAAACGATAGGACCATATTTGAAGGAATAATAATCTGATTGATCTGGTAATTGTTCAGCCGAAATGTGCATTGGCAATTTCATTACAATAACATCACCTTTCTTCCATTTTTTTTGAATGGTAAAATATCCTTCAGCGTCTTTATTAGTAGAAAATTCTTTACCATTGATAAGAATTTTCACGTCATTAGCATTTGTCCAATTTGGGCATCTTAACTTGATTGAAAAAGGTAATTTACCAATTGAGTTGATTATTAATTTGGTTTCAGGAACTTCTGGGAAATTATTTTCTTGAGTTAAAACTACATTTTTCTCTGTCCAAGTTACTTTAGAAGGAATGAAAAGATTAACATACAAATCATTATTGGTATGTGCATAAATCATTTCGCCATATTTAGAATGATTTTCCATTCCAGAACCTACACAACACCAAAAACTGGTTTCTGGTTGCGAATACACTCGGTAATGACCAGGCCTCATTGGTGTAAAATAAACGTAACCGCCAGTTTTGCTATTTTGAGATGATAAAATATGGTTATAGAGCGCCTTTTCGTAATAATCTATGTAAGAAGAATTGGGCGAATCTGCATATATTTCTTTGGTAAGCTTCAGCATATTATATGTATTGCAGGTTTCGGGACCTTCTATACTTTTAATCATTCCACTGAAATCATTCATTGCATTAAAATGTTCGCTCACACTGTTTCCACCAATGGAAACTGACCTGTTTTCGGTAACTGTATGCCAGAAAAAATCTGCGGCATCGCTCCATTTTTGGTTATGTTCTACCTCAGCAATTTTCTTAAAACCAATCACTTTTGGGATTTGTGTATTGGCGTGGATACCAGTCAATTTATCTTGCTTTTCTAAAAGCGGGTCTAGAATTACACGGTGTGAGAATTTATGTGCAAGGTCTAGGTATTTTTTATTTCCTGTAATTTCGTAAACATCTGCAAAAATTTCGTTGAGACCACCGTGTTCACTTCTCAACATTTCCTGAATTTGTGCATCAGATAAGCCAGAAACTTCGTTACTCATCCAATCTGTAAGTTTTATGAGCATTTTTTTTGCTTTTTCACTTTTTGTATAATAATAGGCATCTCGCAAACCTGCATAAGTTTTGTGAATATTATACAAAGGGACCCAACGATTATTAAGTCCAAAACTATTGGCTTTTATATTTCCTTCGGCTATTTCTTTCCAGATTTGTTTTCCGTTTGGTACTCCAGAGAGATAACCATTTCCAGATGCATTTTGACAAATTTCTAATTCATCAATCATATAATCTAGCTTTTTTTTGATTGCCAAATCGCCTGTAGAAGCATACATAAGAGCAAGAGCAGAAACATAATGTCCGCCAATATGACCATCAAGTCCTGTGTTTTCCCAATTGGGATAATTTTCGGCTTTTGGTTGTATCCCAGCTTCTTTTACGTAAGGGGCGAGTAGTCTATCTGCATTCATAGACAGTAGATACTTCTTATTGGTATCTGTAGCATTACTAAATATGCTATTAGAGAGTTTTACATTTTCAAGAGGGAAAAAACTCACTTTCTGATTCACTTGAGCAAGTGAAAAAGTGGATATGCACAGAAATAGTATTGTAAATTTTTTCATTTACAAAATTTTACAGATTTATGATATAATTATTTAAACAACAATATCGCTTAACATTTATTCTTTTAAATTCTCAAGAAAAGTATTCAAAAGATTTAATAAGTGTTGTTTTTACATTTATAAAGTTACTCGAAAGATTTGAGATATGAAACACCTTTTTTTAAGATTACTAAAAATGACGATTTTATTGATATGTAAACATATGAAAATGGTGTTAAAAATTGGTGGTCTTATCATAAAAATTATGCTATTGTTTCATTCTTTTATATCTATATATGAGCATAGAGTAGTTTTGCAAATTATGTACTCTAAGATATTTTTGTAATGGTCAGATTTTAAATGTACTTTAAGTTATCGTATTTATTATGCGAAGCAAGTAAAATAAATACATATATAAATGTACGATAAGTACTTTGAATTTTAACATAACATTAACGTTTTGTTAACAAAAATATTTTCTGTTTTAACAAAAATTTCAGCATCAAATGTTACAAAAAACTCCCAAAATTTATACTTACAGAGTATTATTTTTATATATAAAGTTAAGTTTTAAATAAATAAGTGTGTTTGCAACATTTATTTTTGTAAATATATTTATTTCAATACATAAAAGATTTATATTTGTAGATGCTTATGAACGTATGATGAAAAAAAACTACTCACAATATCCTAAACATCTTCTGGCGGTAGATTGTATTATTTTTGGATTTGATGGTAATAACCTAAAAATTCTTCTCATAAAAAGAAATTTTGAACCCAAAAAGGGAGAATGGTCTTTGATGGGAGGCTTTATTGGTGATAATGAAACTCTAGATTGTGCCGCAAATAGAGTATTAAATTCTCTTACAGGTTTAGAAAATATTTATCTAGAGCAATTGAGAGTTTACAGTGAGTTAGAAAGAGAACCTACTGCAAGAATTATTTCTGTTTCTTATTATGCCTTGATTAATATTGAGAATAATTTTGAAATTAATGAAAAATACAGTGCACAGTGGTATGATTTGAATGATTTTCCAGAATTGATTTTTGACCACAATTTAATGGTTAATCATGCTGTAGCTAGACTTAGATATAGAGCTTCTACGCAACCTATTGGTTTTGAGTTGCTTCCAGATAAGTTTACAATGAGAGAATTGCAAAGTCTTTACGAAGCTATTTTTGATGAAACTTATGACAAGAGAAATTTTATCAGTAAAATCAATAGTTTGGATATCTTGATAAAAACGAATGAAAAAGATATGAGGTCTTCTAAAAAAGGCTCTTTTCTTTATCGATTTGATGAAAAAAAATACCGCGAAAAAATCGCGAAAGGATATATTTTTAAAATTTAAAATTAAAAAAACAGATAGTGAAAAACGCTATCTGTTTTTTTTAAAAATTTATTAGATTTCTTCTACATTCCTTAATTACCAATGCGGTTTAATGCCTGGTGCAAAAGGAAATTGAAGAGATTTGTAATATTCTAAATCGTGTTTTGGGGTTTCCATTTCTTTTGGGAACGGTAGGTTAGAAAATGTTTGAAAATAAGTCATACATGCGTCTTTCCACCAGATAGCTTCTTTTAACTGAATGTTCAATAACTGGGCAATTTCCTGATATCTTTCGGCATCTATGTATGGTTTTGCAGATTCCCAAGTGGTAATCATATTTTTTACTTCGTTTACACCTTCTTGGTATTTAATCCCAAGATTGTCCCAAAGGATTTTTCCGTTTTTCATTTTATAATCCCAAGGTAAATGATGAAACCATAAAAGATATTCTTCTGGACAGGTTTTTAAATCACTATAATATTGAGCAATTTCTGGTGAATATTGTGCTAGAGCATTGCTACCTGTTGCAGTTCTATCAAAACCAATTCCGTTTTTATCTGCTTTATGATAGTAAACAGGATTCCATTCTGGTCTTGCTAAATCATTTACCCAAGGTCCAGGGCCATAATGATGATTGGTCGCCATAATATGATGTAAACCAAGTGGTGTCATATATTTTACAACGCTTTCTCTAGATTGAAGCATTATTTTTGAAATCGTTTTCACAAAATTAGAATCCTTAGAAAATGTTTGTTGAAGCCATTCTTCAGCTATTTTTTCTGAACTAAGTTCGGGATTCCATGCTAATCTGCCGAAACCGTACCAATTGGCTTGGGCAAATGGATGCCCTGTCCAGTTTAAATCGCTCCCAATATTGGCTACACCTGCCATTCCGCTTAATTCATTCGGTTTTCCTTCTATAATTTTAGCAACGGTGCTGCCTTTTCCTAGTTGATAAGTGTCGGATTCTAAAACTTCTTCATATAATTTTGGTAAAAAAACCAAATGAGTGCTGAATCCTAAATATTCTTGAGTAATCTGATATTCCATCATCAATTTAGATTTTGGCATTGCCCCGAACATCGGGTGAAACGGTTCTCTTGGCTGAAAATCTATCGCTCCGTTTTTTACTTGTACTAAAACATTATCTTCAAATTTCCCATCATAAGGTACAAATTCACTGTAAGCTTGTTTTGCTCTGTCGCTAGAATCGGTTTCAGAATATACAAAAGCGCGCCACATTACAATTCCGTGGTGAGGTTTTAGAGCTTTTGCCATCATATTTGCACCATCTACATGGTTTCTTCCATAATTCTGAGGGCCAGGTTGTCCTTCGGAATTGGCTTTAACCAAAAATCCTCCAAAATCTGGTATATATTGATAAATTTCATTTACTTTATTATTCCACCATTGTTGCACTTCTTGGTTTAAAGGATCTGCGGTTTTAAGTCCTCCAATTTCAATGGGAGCAGAAAAACGAGCGGTAAGATAAACCTTGATTCCATAAGGTCTGAAAGCTTTTGCCAATGCACTTACTTTTTCCAAATATTGAGGAGTAAGGATAAGCGCGTTAGAATTTACATTAATTAATGCAACTCCGTTTATCCCGACAGAAGCATTAGCACGAGCATAGTCTATGTATTTTTTATCGATAAAATCAGGAAGTTTCTGCCAATTCCAGATAGAGCTTCCTGCGTAGCCACGTTCTACCGTTCCGTCTAGATTATCCCAATGATTGAGCATTCTTACTTTTAATTTAGGCTCATCTGCTATACTAAAATCTTTTTTAGAAGGATTGATTTGTAATTCTCTCAAAAGTCTAAACGTTCCGTATAACAGTCCCAAAGAAGTTTTAGCGGTAATTATAACTGTTTTTCTTCCTTTATTTTGAATAGTTTCTATAGCAAAACCTTCTTCATTCAATGCGTTTGCTTTATTGATAATATTTTTTTGAGTAGGCTCTAATTCTGAAGTTTTCTTGATGATTAAAGTAGCATTTCCTGAATTTGAAAAAGTAGGAGAGTACTGAAACATTCTTTCTGAAGCGGTTTTCAATTCATTTTGTATGACTTTATCGGTTTCGTTTTTAGTATTTAAAGCAATGTTTTTAAAAATATCATTAGCAACAGATGATTTTTGATATTGAAGCCAAAGGTCATAATCTTTTGTAATTTGCGCGGTCGCTGTAAAACTGTTACATAGCAAAAGCACGGTAAAAAATGGTAATATTAGCTTTTTATAGAAGTAATTCATAAGGTAATAATTTATATGAAATCGATTGTAGATTTTAATTCAAAATAGTCAGAACTATTTTGTAGAATCTCTTTCAATTAAACTGGTTTTTAATATGGTAATTTCAGATACATCTGTATCCATTTCTGTATTTTTATTAAGGTGCTGTAATATTTTTTCGGCAGCAATAATTCCCATTTTTTCTGCAGGATGTGCAATCGTGGTAAGCGATGGTTCTACTATGGTGGAAATATAATCATTATTAAATCCTATGACCTTCAGTTGCTTAGGAATACTAAAGCCTAATTTTTTTGCAGTGATAATTGCAGCAGCAGCGGCAGTGTCATTGGTAGAGAAAATTCCATCAGGTGGATTAGGAAGACTCAATAGTTTTTTGGTAGCCTTTTCACTTTCTTCTGTGCTTAGTGTTTTTAGCATTAATATTAGGGATTCATCTACTGGTAGATTATTGTCTAGTAAAGCTTGTATATAGCCGTTTTTACGATCAGAATACACATTTCTTTGCAAGGAACCTACCAATAATGCAATTCTTTTACAGCCTTTTTTTATAAGATGCTGTGTTGCAATATATCCAGCTCTGAAATCATCAGCAACTACTTTATAAGAGTCTAAATTAGGTACTCTATCTACAAAAACCACAGGTGTTTTAGCATCAAAAAAAGATTGAAAGTGTTCGAAATTTTCAGTTTCCATACTTAGAGAAGCGATTAAGCCAACCACTCTGCTAGATAAGAGCGCTTCGGCTCCTGTAACCTCGTTTTCATAAGAATCATTTGATTGACAGATAATTACATTGTAGCCTGCTTGTCTGGCAGTTTTTTCTACACCACTAATTAAGACAGAATTAAAAGGTCTGTTAATCCTTGAAATTAAAATTCCAATGGTGTTACTTTGATTGTTCCGAAGTCCTACAGCAAATGAATTAGGTTTATATCCTAATTTTTCAGCTTCATCTTTTACCAATTTTTTGGTGACTTTGTTTACATATTTCGCATTGTTTAGTGCACGAGAAACAGTAGAAGGAGATATTTTCAACTTCGCGGCAATGTCATAAATAGTAACTTGTTTGTCGTTTTCAGGAGATTTCACTTTTAATTTTTTATAAAGGTATATGATTTTTTCACAACAAATATAAAAAAAATAAGAAATCGATTGCAGAAAAAAATGTTTTTTCTAACTTAGCGCCACAAAATTAATTCACAAAATATTATTAATAACTCTAAACCCAAAATAATGGAACAAGGGAATCAAAAAATTTCAGTCATTGAAAAAATAGGCTATAGCCTAGGAGATTTAGCTGCTAATCTCGTTTTTCAAACACTCGTAACATATCTGGCTTATTTTTATACGGATATTTATGGGCTAAAACCAGAAGATGCGTCTATCATTACACTTATTGTAGGTTTAATTGCTGGTTTTGGTTTCAATCCTGTTATTGGTGCAATTGCAGACAGAACGCATTCTAAATGGGGGAAATTTCGTCCTTGGATTTTGTTTACGGCTGTTCCACTTGGTGTTGCGGCATTATTAGCTTTTAGTACACCAGATTTTTCTTACAAAGGGAAAATGGTCTATGCAGCGATTACTTATTCTGTTTTATTGCTTTTGTATGCAGCTAATAATTTACCATATTCTGCATTAAGTGGCGTAATTACAGGGGATATGGGACAGCGTAATAGTATTTCTTCTTATCGTTTTGTAGCGGTAATGTTTGCGCAGTTTTTTGTGCAAGTATTTATGTTACCTATTATTTTGTCTGTAGGACACGGTGATAAAGCTGTAGGTATAGAAACGGTGATGACTTGGCTAGCGATTATAGGAACAATCATGTTGTTAATTACTTTTTTTACAACCAAAGAAAGAGTGATACCAACCGCAGAACAAGAATCTAGCCTAAAAGAAGATTTGAAAGATTTATTCCAAAATAGACCATGGATTATAATGTTGGTAGTTACTACTTTGATTTTTATTACTTTGGCAATGAAAGGGGGCTCTTATGTTTATTATTTCAATAATTATGTAGATACGGAAAGTCTGAAAACTTTTATTTCTCCTATTACAGTATTTTTTAACTCTATTGGAATGAATTTCTTCGGAGAAGATCCTAAATCTGCAGGTTTTGGACTTTTTAATGCGGGTGGAATTATTATGATGATTGTGGGAATTACTTTTTCTAAAAGATTTGCAGATAAGTATGGGAAAAGAGATGTTTTTTTGGCATCGTTATTTATTTCTACGCTTTTTGTGCTGTTCTTTATATTTTATCCGTCTAAATCTGTAGGATTAATGTTTACATCTCAGATTTTGCACGGTTTCTTCTACGGAATTAGCACGCCGATTTTATGGGCTATGATTGCAGATGTAGCAGACTACTCTGAATGGAAAAACAACCGAAGAGCCACTGCTATTATTTTCTCTGCAATGATGGTAGGATTAAAAGTAGGATTAAGCGTTGGTAGTGCTCTCGTTTCATCTATTATCGGGCATTATGGTTATATCTCAACTGAGGGAACTCAAAATGTAGTGCAGCCAGAAACAGTAGCTGTAGGTGCTAAAATGCTAGTAAGTATATTCCCAGCTATTCCATTTTTTGTTTCTTGTGGTCTGTTGTCTCTATATAAAATTGATAAAAAAATGGAGCTTCAGATTGAAAAAGATTTAAATGAAAGAAGAAAAAAATAAATTAAAAATTTAATTCAAATATATTATTAGATGAAAGAGCCAAGATATTTAGTAGATGATTTGTATATGGCAGATCCCTCTGCCCACGTTTTTAATGGAAAAATATACATTTATCCTTCTCACGATTATGATTCTGGGCAACCAGAAAATGACAACGGAGACCATTTTGATATGAAAGATTATCACGTATATTCTCTTGACAATATAGAAACTGGCAAAGCTGTAGATCACGGTAAAGTTTTAGAAGTAAATGATATACCGTGGGGAGGAAGACAACTTTGGGATTCTGATTGTGCCGAAAAAAATGGCAAATATTATCTCTACTTTTCTTTGAAAGACAAAACAGATATTTTTAGAATAGGAGTGGCAGTAAGCGATAAACCAGAAGGTCCTTTTACTCCAGAGAAACACCCTATAATAGGAAGCTATAGTATAGATCCTTGTGCTTTTGAAGATAATGGAGAATACTATTTATATTTTGGCGGAATTTGGGGCGGACAATTACAAAGATACAGAAATAATAGAGCTCAAGAAGTAGGCGTTTTACCTGCTGATAATGAACCAGCATTATGTGCTAAAGTAGCCAAACTTTCTGGGGATATGTTAGAATTTGCAGAAACTCCGAAAGATGTAATTATTTTGGATGAAAACGGAGAATCTTTGAAGCAAGGTGACACAGAAAGGCGCTTCTTCGAAGCTTCTTGGATGCATAAATACAATGGAAAATACTATTTTTCTTATTCTACCGGAGATTCACATTTGCTTTGCTATGCTGTAGGAGATAATCCTTATGGTCCGTTTACATATCAAGGCGTTATTTTAACTCCAGTTGTAGGCTGGACAACTCACCATTCTATCGTAGAATTTGAAGGGAAATGGTACTTATTTCATCACGATTGTGTACCTTCTAATGATATTACCTGGCTTAGAAGTATGAAAGTAGTAGAGCTAGAATATGATGAAAATGGTAAAATTATAACCATAGAAGGAACAGCAAAATAGTAGAAAAAGTATAAATACATATAGTAAAAAGTTTAATTGAAAGTGAAAATCCCAACTTGGGATTGTAAAAAGCTTTACAAATTTTTGTAAGGCTTTTTTGTTTTTCATATCATTGCATAATATAATCAGTAACCAAAAATGCGTCTTATTTATCTTTCTCTTTTGTTTTTAATTTTCTTTTCACTTGTTCAGTGTGATAAAACATCGCCTGAAGAAGTGAAAAATCCTACACAAAAGAACGTTTCTGATTCATTAAAAAAGGTTGAAGAATCATCAAGATTCTGCGCTTTCGGTTTTTCAAAAAAAATATTCTGAAGAAGAAATTCATAATATATTGGCCATTAATAGACTGGATTTAAAAAACAGATGGCGTGCAGATACATTGGTGGTTCCAGATAAAATGGAAAAGGATTTTAATGCGTACAGTCCATTTCCTAAAAATATTTCTTTAGCAAAAGACATTCATAAACTTGCACTTTTCAGTTATCCTATTCACGCGTATGCATTGTATGAAAAGGGAAATCTCATCAAATGGGGGCCTACAAGTATGGGAAAAAAAAGTTCGCCCACCAGAATTGGACTTGGATTTACCAATTGGAAGAAAAAATTGGCCATAAGTACCTCTAATTCAGAATGGGAACTCAGATGGAATTTTAATGTTTTTAATTTTCAAGGAATAGGGTGGCATCAATATGATTTGCCAGGGCATCACGCTTCGCACTCTTGTATGAGACTGTTAGAGGAAGATGCAAAGTGGATGTACACTTGGGGAGAACAGTGGATTTTGGACGAAAAAGGGACTAAAGTTATTGCCAAAGGAACGCCTGTAATTATTTTTGGCGAACCCAATTTTAAAACAAAACCATGGAAAGATTTGCTAAAATCACCTAAAGCTAATGATTATTCGGAAGCTCAAATGAATAACGAGATAAAACCTTTTTTAGAAGAAATTTTGATACAACAAAAGATTAGAACAGAATATTTGCAACGTAAAAAAGATTCTCTTACAAACTAATTTTCTATATTTTCTAAAGCACTTTCTGCAAAATTTCGCAGTTGTTCCATTTCTTTTTTTGCTTTTTTTTGTCCAATTTTTGTAGCGATAAACGTGAATGCTAAGCAAATTATAGAAAAAATAGCGAGGTAAATAGCCCAAGGAAAATCACTGCTTTTAATCTGTTTGGTTACCCACCAAATGGAAATGAAAACCATAAAGGTAATCCCGAAAATAAAATATAGAAACATAAAAAAAGTCCATACCGCAGAACTAGGGCCGAAGATTCCTCTTATTACGGTTTGGTTTTCTTCTTTTTCAATTCTTAGTGAGAGATAAGGTTTCCAGAATTCATTGTGTTGTGTTTTTACCCAGATATTGGCAACTTCAGTATTGATGTTTCCCTGGAAAATCTGGTTCTCAATTTTTAGTTGAGATTTTAATTTTTCGGCACAAGTTTGTGTTTCTAAATCGGTAAAGATTTTGAATCTAGGTCTGGTTCTTATAGGATTTAGTTTTTCTGGCATTAGTTCTCTTGATATGGGATAGGATCTTTTAGTACAAATTCTTTGTATAAGGTCATAGAATTTCTAATTAGCGTAACTTTTATTTTTCTATTTTCTTCTGATGAAAACAACTCATTAATTTGTTGTAAACTCATATCTGCGGTTCTTTTTCCATTAATTTCTATCAATTTATCTCCTTTTTTGATGTCAACTAAAAAAGCAGGAGAATTTTCTCTTACGCCAGCAATAGAATATTCGGGTTTTAGCACAAATTTGTATTGAAAATCACTTTGTGCCGTAAAAACAGTATTGTCATTTTTTGCAGACTCTTTCGGTTTTGGTAAATCTACTTTTACCAAGTCGTTTTCCCATTTCATACCATCGTGTTTTATGTCTAATCCACTCATGTTGAATTTGAAAGGGTCTTTTACGCGTTTGCTTTTTTTGATGTAAAAATTAGAATTTTTATAATCAAAAATTACGGTAAATCTTTTTAAAATATCTGAACCTATGGAGCCAATTCTATCTTTTACAAAGTTCATAGATTGTACAGATTCATTACTTGGCATAGAAACTATAGGTTCGTTTAGTGTGTTGTTTCCTAGTTTTAAGGCGTGTATTCTACTGCGTTTGCCATAGATGTCTCCATTAAAACCTCTTCCTAAAAAATCATCAATATTGGGTCTGTTATAATTGAAATTAGGGATTCTGCTAGGGAAAAGCCAAAGTGCATCACTATTTCCTAAATCTAAGAGCATTTTTGCCGAAAAGAACTCTTTGTTTTGTTGAATATCAGTAATTAAATAAGGCTTTTGGTTTTCGATTGAAATGGGCAGTTTTTCGAACTTTTTGAATTTACTTTCACTAAAAAAATTTTCATTATAAACAGTAATTTTGTGATTTTCAAAATCTATTTTCATAGGATGATTTTTAAAAAAATTATAACCCATAATTCCGTTTACGGGAATACCTACGTGTGAAGAGAAGTTGAAATTTTCGTCTAAAATAATGTATAATGTGTGATTAGTGTCTATAAAATGGTTATTGATGACGAGCGTATTTTTAGATGATTTTATACCTTCTATGTAGCTACTTCCGCCCAGACCAGTGAAGTTTACCTTTTCTACATTTTCGAAAGAAATATCTTTGTTTTCTAGGCTAAAAAGCAAGGTTTCTGCAACGCCAGTGTCTAATAGAAATGTAAGGTCAACATTATTAATTTTTAAATCAATAAATGTCAAATTATTAATCTGCCTAAAGGGAATTTCAATTTTCTTTTTGTTATCTAAAATCTGAAAACCGTTTTGAGCATTGATTAATACTACAAAAAATATTAAAATTGGTTTTATGAATTTCATTCAATTAATTTACAAAGAAATTGAATATCAACGTAAAATAATTTTTAAAATTCTAAAAAAAAAGGCTTAGTACATGATAAGGACTATAAAACATTGAAAATCAATTTGAACTATTAAAAAAATAGAATATCTAAATTTTTGTAATTCAGTGTATTGTGACTTTCTTCAAGTGCTTTAAAAAAAATGATAAAAGATGATGTACAAAAAAAATTAATACATTTTTTCTATTCTCTTATCTGGTATAAGCCACATAAAAGCCACAATAGCATAAAATAAAATACCTATTGTAGGATGTACAAAAGAAAAAACAATTCCTAGAATATAAAATACCATAGATAATTTTCCTTTTATGTCGTTGCCAATTGCTTTCGCAAGGTGAGAATCTCTACCTTCGTTTTTAATAATTAAATTTGCCAAGATCCAATAACTGATGGCGTTCATTAACAATATGAAACCGTATAAAATAACAGGGTTTTGTTCGAAATTATGCTCTCCCATCCATGCAGTTGCCACAGGAATAAGGGAAAGCCAAAAAAGCAATGCCAGATTGCTCCATAAAATATTTCCTTTTACCCCATTTTTTACCGCTTGAAACATATGATGATGATTGTTCCAGTAGATTCCTACGTAGATAAAACTAAGAATATAACTCAGAAATTTGGGCAATAATTCTAATAAAGCATGCCATTCTGTAGATTCTGGAGGTTTTATTTCTAAAATCATAATGGTAATGATGATGGCTAAAACGCCGTCTGAAAATGCTTCTAGTCTAGATTTTGTCATTTTTCTTTTTTTCAAAAATAGTAAAAAAAATTTGACAAAGATTTTAAAATTTTGTCAAAGTAAAAACTCCTCAGAAATTTCTGAGGAGTTGTAGTATAAATCAATTTTCAGTCTTCCAACTTCTAACTTTTTAATATCTGTAATATTCTGGTTTGAAAGGTCCTTCTACTTCTACACCAATATATTTAGCTTGTTCAGATGAAAGTGTTTCTAATTCTACCCCAATTTTTTTAAGGTGAAGCATCGCTACTTTTTCGTCTAATTTTTTAGGAAGCATATATACTTTGTTTTCGTAAGCTTCAGAATTTGTCCAAAGTTCTATTTGAGCTAGAGTTTGGTTAGAGAACGAGTTAGACATTACAAAACTTGGGTGACCAGTAGCACAACCAAGGTTTACCAATCTACCTTCTGCAAGAATGATGATATCATTACCATCAATGTTGTAGATGTCAACTTGAGGTTTAACTTCGGTTTTTGTACTTCCGTAATTTTCGTTTAGCCAAGCCATGTCAATCTCATTATCGAAGTGACCAATGTTACAAACTATGGTTTTATCTTTCATTTTTTTGAAATGCTCTGCTCTTACAATGTTAAAGTTACCAGTAGTAGTAATTACAATATCAGCATTTTCGATTACCGTATCTAATTTTTTTACTTCGTAACCTTCCATTGCAGCTTGTAGTGCACAGATTGGGTCAATTTCTGTAACCGTAACAATAGAACCAGCTCCTCTGAAAGAAGCTGCAGTACCTTTACCTACATCACCAAAACCACAAACTACCACTCTTTTACCAGCTAGCATTACATCAGTTGCTCTTCTAATTGCATCTACAGCAGATTCTCTACAACCGTATTTGTTGTCAAATTTAGATTTAGTAACAGAATCGTTTACGTTAATTGCAGGCATTACTAGAGTTCCGTTTGCCATTCTTTCATACAATCTGTGAACACCAGTGGTAGTTTCTTCAGAAAGACCTTTGATTCCTGCAGTTAATTCTGGGAATTTATCAAAAACCATATTCGTTAAATCACCACCATCATCAAGAATCATGTTTAATGGTTTTCTGTCTTCTCCGAAGAAAATAGTTTGTTCAATACACCAATCAAATTCTTCTGCATTCATTCCTTTCCAAGCGTAAACCGGGATTCCTGCAGCAGCAATAGCAGCAGCAGCGTGATCCTGAGTAGAAAAAATATTACAAGAAGACCAAGTAACTTCTGCACCTAGAGCTACCAAAGTTTCGATAAGAACTGCAGTCTGGATAGTCATGTGAAGACAACCAGCAATTCTAGCACCTTTTAATGGTTGAGAAGGGCCGTATTCTTCTCTAATTGCCATTAAACCTGGCATTTCTGCCTCGGCTAGCATAATTTCTTTTCTTCCCCATTCTGCTAGGGAAATGTCCTTAACTTTATAAGGAATGTATTGAGTTTTAGTTTCCATTAATTTGAAATTGTATGAGTTATTTTATATTTTTTTTTAGAAAAAAATCCAAAAAACTTTTGCAAATTTACAATCTAATTTTTTATTGACAAAATATGCCATTTTACAAGGATTATTCTGATGAAAATGCAACCATTCTCTATTGGAAATATAGTGAAGAAGACCATTTTGATGCAGATGAGCTTATAGAACCCGAAAATCTAGAAAAAACTAAAGACTATCATCCTAAAAAATTAATAGAGCATCTGATGGTGAGGAAATTACTAAAAATGGTGCTTCCTGACCGTAAAATTCTTTATAAAACGGCTGGTGAACCGTATCTATGGCCGCCTGCTGCACAGATTTCTATTACTCATTCTTTTCCGTTTGCGGCTTTGGCAATTTCTAAAAATAGAATAGGCATAGATTTAGAAAAAGAAAGTAATAAAATTCTCAGAATTAAGAAAAAATTTCTTCATCCTAATGAAATTGTTTGGACGGAAGGGAGGTCTAATGAGGTAGAATTGCTTACCATAATTTGGGTAATTAAAGAGAGTCTTTATAAAGTACACCTCTCTAAGTATTGGTCTCTAAAGGATTATTATGAAGTTTATCCTTTTGATATTAACAATTTAGGAGAAGTAAAATGCAGAGTTTTCGATGATTTTTTTAATCACAATTTTACAGCAAAAGTGAGTAAAGTAGAAGATTTTTACTTTGCCATTGTAGAAGAAACCAGAGATTCAAATGATGTTTAAATTAATTTTTTAGCAATTTTTCTTTGTTCTCTTGCTTCGTTGTAGATTAATTCTAGTAGTTCTTTTATGTTTTTGAGTTCGGTGAGATGGCTTATTACTTTTGGGTCTCTTCTGTCTAGAAACTCTTCTTCACGGATTTCTTTTTTGCGTTTTTCTAAGAGTTCATCTACTTGATCTGCGGTGCTGATTTCTGAACTCAGTGTATTTTTTTCTTCAGGTTTTTCGTTTTCTAGAATAGATTTAGCAATAATTAATTCATTGTTTATTTTGTTTTTCCAACCATAAAGGTCTATTTCTGAGTAGTTTTCTCCTTTTAGCGCATACTGAGAAAGAGAAGCAACATAAGCAGTAAAAAGGTGTGCTGTGGTTACAAAAAGGTGTATGTTTTCTAGATTTTTTTGTTGGTCTTTAGGATCAGAGAGCATTTTTTGAAAATTATCAGACAGGTTTGCCAAAGAAATAATGGCTTCTTTTCTGCTCATTTTGTAATCTTGAATTTCTATATTTTTTTGATTTAAAATATCAATAATCCTATTAAAATATTTATCATTTGCTTTAATGTATTTTAGGATAAGTGTTTTGTTTTTCTGATGTTCCCAAACTGGTAAAACCAAATAAGAAACTAAAAAAACAATTACAGCAGCAATTAACGTATCAAATAATCTTTCTAAGAAAATATCTTGAAAATTGCCAGGTTTCATAAAATCAAAAATGAGGAAAATATAGACGGTCATAAAAAATACTGCCCAAGCATATTTGTCTTTTAATAGACTGAAAGTAAGCATTAGACAAACCAAGAAAATCCCCAAAAGTACAATAGGATTTGTGATGTAATATACAATAGCAAAACCTACAATAGCACCTGCTACTGTGCCATAAATTCTAAGAATATTTCTACGTTTAGTAATGCTATAAGCAGGTTTCATAATGGCGAGAATGGTGATGAGAATCCAATATACTTTATGAATATTCAGAAACTGAAATTTAGAAATAGCATAACCTATCATCATTGCCAAAGTAATTCTGATAGCGTGCCTGAAATGATTAGATTCTAAAGAAAAATTATTGATAAAAACCTTGTGATTAAGTTTCTCTTCTTTGGTAACAAATTTTTCTAAATCTAAGCCCGTAGAAAGACTTTTTACGAGTTTAATATTTTGAGTTTTTAGTTTATAAATGGTCTGTATTTCATCTGAAATTTCTGTAATTCTGAGGAAAATTTGTCTCAAAATCATAAAATTTTCTAGCGTTTCGGCATTCATTTCTTTGTTTCTCAACTCGAAAAACTCTTCGTGGAGTTGGTGGAGTTCATCACTAATATTAATGATAGGAGTGGCTTTCATACCGCCTTGTATAGAAATCCCAATGTTAATGAGTTCGTTTGATAGTTTATTGAGGTAAAGGTTTATTTTTTCTAGTATTTCTTTGTCACCAAAAGATTTTTGAAGTTTTTTGTAATCATTGGTAGAGAGAATGAGCATTTCGTGTAGGTCAAAACTATTAAGAAAAAGCTGCATCAATAATCTGCTGGTAGAGGTGGATTCTCTAACCATTTGTCTGGTTTTAAAAACTACTTCTCTGGTAGCTTCTTGGTGTTCTTTAATCCTAACTTCTAACCCGAAAATTTGTGAATAAATTCCTTCAAAATCAGGGTTTTTAAGATAAAATTTTGATTTTATACGCAGATAATTCCCTAATTCTATGTAATTTTCCCCAATCATTTGTTCTGCCAGTTTGTATGGTTTAAGTACCGTTACCAATAAAAAAACGATGAAAAACCAAGCAGCTCCTAGACTAAAGACGCAGGCATTCCATAATGCAGAGTGTACACCAGGTGCGCCATCTATAAAAATGGCAAATACTACCAAGGTGAGAGAGCCTACAATGTCTAAACGTTTACCATAAATGCCAAGCATGGTAAAGAATAGTCCGAAAATAATGATTTCTAAAAAAATAAGAATAGGAAAATCCTTAAGTAATCCGGCAACTAATGAAATAGAAAAATAGAAAAATAAAGCTAATATAAGTGAATTACGTCTTCTGTGGAACGGCCCAGGCATGTCTGTAAGTGCCAGAAATATAGTACCTAGTGGAAATAAGAAAAATTGCTTAAGAATACCCAGATAAGCTAAAATAATACTAGGAATTACAACCGCCAGTGCTATTCTAACGCCAGAATAGATGTATTGGCTGGTTACAAATTTCTTAAGTTCGGAGGTGTAGTTCATTTTGCAAAGTTATGCATAAGGATTCAAATAAAAAACCACCGAATTTTCGGTGGTTTATCAATTTATAAAGAAATTTTATTCTTCTACTACTTCTGCATCTGGAGCATTTTTCTTTACAGATTCTATACCATTTTCTCTGGCAGCTACAGATTCGTATAGTTCACTAGTGCCTATTACCTGTCCGTTGGTAGCCTTTAGATTAAACATTGGTTTTCCATTGGTAGAATCTTTTCTTTCGTATCTAGCATCGTCTGGAGCATTTTTCTTTACAGATTCTATACCGTTTTGGCATGCAGCTTTGGTAGTATATACTTCGCTTGTTAAAATTACTTGTCCGTTTCCTGCTTTAAGGTCAAATTTAATACCTGTAGCAGTGGTTCTGATTACAAATTTTCCCATTGTGTTGTGATTATTTAATTGTTTATCAAATATATTAAAAAATTTTAATAATCATCATTGTTGTAAGAATCTTCACCAATATTCCATGTAAGACCAAATCTAAGGGTGTTGTCTAAAGCAGAATTAATCTTAGAAGTATTAATTAAATAAGATAAATCTAGCCCAAAAGATTGATATTTAAGACCAAGACCTACTGTCGCAAACTGACGGCCACCTTGCTCTGGACTTTCGTAGAAATAACCACTTCTAAGAGCGAAAGTATTGTCATAAGAATATTCTAATGAACCACTATACATAAAGCTTTTTTCGTTCTTAAAAGATTTACCAATCCCCGAAATTACGCCCACATTTGGAACGTCATATTGTGGGACTTGCTCTCCAGAAGGTGATGTATTATAACCAACTATTTCTGGTCCAGGAACTAATAATTTAGAAACTTCTGCGGTGAAGCCTATCTTGTTGGCATCATCTAAAAACAGATCATATCCTGCACCTACTCTAAGTGAAGTTGGTAGGTAAGAACGAGATTCTTCGTCACCTGTGTAATCTAATCTAGGGCCTAAGTTTTGTACAGCCCATCCTGCTCTTATTCTACCTTCATAATCTCCGAAACTTTGGTGTTTAGGAGTTTGTAAAAATCCTGAAACATCTACTGCAAAAGTATTGGCAGGTTTCAATGAGCTATCGGTATTGAATCCTCCAGATAAATCTGAACGGATAAATCTACCAGTTACTGCCATAGAGTAGGAGTCTGAAAGCTTTAGACCATAAGAAACATCTATAGAAAATTCATTAGGTTTTGCAGTTCCTTCAGATACTACTTCAGTTCCTACCAATTTGGTAAGATCTACTTCTCCCATATTAAAATAATAAACACTTACTCCAAGAGCAGAACGCCCTTCTTCACCTAAAGAGGTATTGTAAGCACCATACAAAAGAAATACATCATTGGTTAATTTACTCATGTATGGGGTGTAGTTTACTGCTACTGACGATGTATTTAAACTGAAAGGGTATTTAGAAGCATTCCAAAATTGTGAAAAAGCATCTGCTGATGTCGCTACGCCTTGATCTCCCATACCACCAGCTCTGGCGTCTGGAGATATTCTAAGAAAAGGTGCACCAGTAAGTACAGGCCTTATGTTTGATAAATCTTGCGCGTAATTTAAAGCACCTATTCCTAATCCTAGTCCTAGGGCAATTTTTTTAGTTATATTCATGTTTAATGGTTTGCTATTTTTCCAATTATTTCAAAATTACTAATTTTTCTACTAAAGAAGCAGTTCCTTTGCATTTTTCTTGATTTTGGCTTTTTACAAGAACTTTATAAATGTAAGTCCCTTTTCCTACAGGCGACCCAAAATCATCATTTCCGTCCCATTCTATAGCGGTTCTGTTGGTTCTATATCCTTCTAAGAAAGGGTCAGATGTTACACTTGTACTGATGGTTCTCACCAATTTACCTGTAATGGTATATATTTGAACGTTTACATCTAAAATTTCATCACAATTATGCTCGAATTGTACAAATGTTTTGTTAGTAAAAGGATTTGGCCAATTTAATAATTTTTTAATCACTAGATTTTCGGCATTCGGATCTTTTACTATAAAGTTTAACGTTTGAGTAGTAGAATTATTATTTATATCCCAAACTTTAAATGTTAATTGGTGTTGACCAGGGCTTAAATTCTGGAATGGATATAACACAGAACCCTTTTGATAATCTAAAAAAGAAGAATTAATACATCCATTTCCTGATCCTGGTGCATAAAAATCATTAAGTACGGTAGTATTTACTACTTCACCGTCTAGGATTACGGTGATATCATGGCCAATACCAGAACCTGTAGAATTAATACCAGTATTATCTGTAACACATGCCAATAAATTAGGATTGGTGTTTGCTATTCCTCCATCTACAAAATTGGTATTGTTAAGATACAATTGTACTTTTGGAGCTTCATTATCATTGATTCCAGTAGGGTTTATATCTCCTATTTTCTGAGTTTTATTATTGTAAACATCAAAAATATTATTATCTGCGTAAGCTAATATTCTACCATCACCTATAGTATAATTAATGTCTTTTGGCATGTAAAATTCTACGGTAAAAGTACCATTGGTTACCGTTCCAGATGATTTTACAATTGGGCTTCCTTCTTCTGTATAACTTAGAACTGGTGTAAGTCCGCCATCATTATTTAAGGTTTTTTTATTTAATCTTTTATCAAAAATATTAATTACTACTTTGCCATTAAAGGTATTGTCTGCGCTTCCTCCGCTATTATTAATATGTCCTGTGATTTTTACAAAATCTAGTGCTCTAAGTTGTCCATTTACAGGAGATTCTATATTATCAATTACAATTAAATTTTTTGGTCTGCTTAATTTAAGGGCGGGGTCTCCTAATAGATTAACTTTTAAGTGGTTAGAGTCTGTTCCGTATTCTCTTTTTGCAGCTAAAAAAGCATCGCCAATTGGTAAGAAATCATTATTATACAATTTGAATAAATTGGAGGTAAATGTATTAGAAAATAATCTTCCATATACTGTAGCAATTGCTCTACTAGACGTAATCATAGCATTTGCGCCACCTTGTGGTAATTTTAGCATTTGCTCACCAGCAGATGAGGTATTGTGGTCATCCCAAAGTGTAAATTCACATGTAATAGTACTTACAAACGGAAATCTACTATATGCATTATTAAAATTATTGAATGCCGTGATTTCTTGTAAAGTAAGAACTCTTTCCTGAGCCCAACCATTGATGCCGCCGTGCCCGAAGTATGACAAGTATAGGCTATTGCTCATTGCATTAGTAATTCCTTGATTTACTTGCTGGTATCTTTGTCCACCTGCAGAACTTTGGGCAGGAAAAGCATCTAGGTATAGTTTCTTGATATTATACTCAGGTTTGTCTGTATTTCCTTCGAAATTATTGGCAATTACCAAATTTATTACATCGTGGAAAGCTCCTCGCATAAAAGGATTACTGCTATTATCTACTTTGCTATCATTATCATCATCTACCACAAAATTCATTTTCATTCTCCAATCTCCGAATGGTGATGATTGACTAGGGGTAGCGTTATAATAAGATAAAGTTTTATCTACTAAGGTTTTTGCTTCTTGTACATTTTGAGCAATTAA
>APMI01003899.1_pt1 | contig 21179 bp, 26 predicted proteins | sample 667938 | NCBI WGS metagenome assembly APMI01 (sample SAMN01084076, study PRJNA167559) | wastewater metagenome | biome: Wastewater | place: Denmark: Ejby Moelle, Odense | collected 2011-11-28
CGACTGCCCATAGCGCTCGTACTGTTCACCGCACTTCTGCTCGGTGGACTTTTTTGTATCGATCTGTGGCAGCGAGCCCAAGATACACAGCGACATGCAGCTCAGCAGCGAGACTTTGCGCTCATCGATGCAAATATACGGACGCTCTTGCAGCAAAAACTTGACAAAGCCCAATCGCGTGAGAGACAAGCGGCAACCCAACTCCAACAGTTCGTCGCACATGATCCGGTGCCGACCGAAACTCCCTGTGATATCTCATCACCAGCGACGCTCACAGTGGTAGTAAACAAAAAGCACTGTATAGAGCCACAGTCCTGGACACCACAAAACCTTACACTTGTCGAAGGGTTCTTCGTTCGCCAAGAGATGGCTGGGCAACTTACGTCACTTCTTTCTACTATCAGGTCAACTGGCGCAACTATCTCGCTTACCAGTGCGTTTCGTTCCTATGACAACCAGATAGCGACCTACAATGAAGGTGTTAATATCACCGGAACTACGGCCTTGGCCGATAGTACACGCGCGCGCCCTGGCTATAGCGAGCACCAAACGGGGCTGGCGATAGATGTCAAGGCGGGAAATTGCGCGCTGGAGTGTTTTGCCAGCACCCCAGCGTATACCTGGCTGCAAGCTCACGCTGCTGAGTATGGGTTCATTGAACGGTATCAACAGGGCATGACCCCAATCACTGGCTATTCACCCGAACCGTGGCATTGGCGATATGTTGGCCGCACCGTTGCTCTTGATATGAAAGCCAAAAACCTCAAAACACTCGAGGCATATTACGACATCACGGGCGGCGATTATTCCTAAGTATTTTCACGATCTGTTTTCACCACAAAACCCATAAATTACTAGTGTTGACGACGCACCTAATCGCCGCGCTATACTATATATAGGTTATGGTCGTACTCGTTCTTAGCTAAGAGCGTTTCCACAGCCAAACCGTCTATCGCACCAGGCTCATCCACGCGGGTGAACCTCCACAAACTCACGACTTCAGGCAAACGATTGTACCGCTACAAAGTGGGGCGGACAAAAGGCCTTGTCGTTCATACTCCACCACTTATCAAACACTAATCCATAGGAGAGTATGCTATGAAATCAATTAACAGTCCTGTTTCTATCACCGCTGTAGGGTTTGGGCCCGGTATGAGCACCTACCCGACGCGCATGGAATGGCGAGGTCGCACCTATTGTTTTATCGATAGAGGTATCCGCACCACCATCCGTCGCGGTGAACGTATCTGGAGTACAGTCACCATGAGTGACGGCAGCCAAAACTTTTGTCTGCGAGCTCAGGGAAGTGGTTGGACGCTTCTCAGCGTGTGCTAGCTCGAGATAGTGAGGACGAAAAAGCCCCCGATAGATTTCGGAGGCGTTTTTCGTATGAACCTAAATCTCAAAACCCTCCCCCGACAGACAGTTGGCCCTGATGGGCCAAGGCCCGCCAAGGCGAAGGCTAATCAGTTTGCGGCGGGCCGGTTGTCTGGAGTGGGGAGGGGGTGAGAGTCGGGTGTAGTATTTACAATATAATTCTTTTGTTCTACAATATATTTTGTCAGTTTTTCCGAGCAGAGAGATGAGGAACACTTCATGAGCAAGCACACCAAGGTCATCGTCGGTGTCAGCATGGGCGCCGCCGTGGCGGCTGGCACCGCCATCCTGCTGCGTCAGCGCTACTCCCGCTTCTCTCGCCAGAGAGAGACCGCAATCTTGCGCAACATCCGTCTGCTGGAGCAGACGTGGGGTAACGCCGAAGGCCTCGCGGACGACAACGCCGCGAGGTGAGCAACAGCTCACTTCACCACTGACCCCTACCCGTCGAAGGACGAAGAAGCCCGCCGAACCATCGGCTCGCTCCGTCTCTCGACGGGTTTCTTCGTTATAGTGATTTTATATACCCCATCATACGAGAAGACCCCTCGTCCGAGTGTACGGACGAGGGGTGAGTGGAAGGAAGTGATGATGCGCGTCCCGGGAAGGACGTTACTCCTTCCAGTCGGCCTTCTCGATGGCCCTGACCAGCCAGGGGGCCGGCTTGGCCACCCTGAACTGCACCACCGCCACGTTCTCCACCTCCGAGAAGGTGGTGAACGTCACCAACGGTCCCTGGTCGCACTTGGAGCGGTCCCAGGCGGTGTAGCCACCCTTGTAGGACCCACCCCAGTTGATGGGGGTCTGCGGGCCCTCGGTGGCACTCGGGCACTTGGCCGTCAGCTCCTCGCTGTAGTCCCGCCAACGGAAGTCGGCGGAAAAGGCGATGGTCATGATCTGCTCGCCGGCCGGGGTGTGGTAGGTCGTACGGACCTCACCCCACTTGCCGGTCTGGCTACCGACCATCGTCGTACCAGCGGGGAAGTTGATGGTGTAACGGTTAAACACCCGCGACACCACCGGAGCGGTGCTGGTGGTCCGTACGGCGGCGGATGTCGTCGGGGCAACCGTCGTCTGCGACGTCGTCGCGGTGACGGTGGTCGGCGAGGTACTCACTGGGGCAGTCGAGGACGTCACCGGAATGGTGGTCTCGCTGGTCGGGGCCACAGTCTGGGTGACCGTGGCCGAGCCGAGCGGTGGCTTCTGGGTGCTAGCCCCGCGGAGGGGCTGGAACAACACCCAAAAAACGCCAAGCACGACGAGGCCCAGGACGAGTCCCAGGGCCGCGTAGCGGCCAACAACGCGACGAGACGTGTTCATCAGGTTTTCCTTCCGTGATAGAGAGGTGCATCTAGGACTGTAGACGTTATTATCATAATAGCATTTTTAAGCATATTTGTCAATGTTGTTTATTGACTTTCGCGTGCATCATGGTACAATAACAATCAATTAGATACGCAAGAGCAAGGAGTATTGCCGATATGGCTGAACGAGTTTTAAGGAGATATAGTGAAGATGATGCCGGCAAACGCGTGGCGTGGGTCGACGTGAAGCCAACGAGTCCTCAATGGGTTAGGCTTGAGCTAGCCTCGGCAACAGTGGGGCCTAAGGGCGCAATCCTTACTCAATACCAGCAGGGCGACACAGTATATATGCCACGGGGCGAGGGGTTCAAAAACGCCGCCGCATACTCAGTCGTGCTACCGCGAACATTTGACTTTGCAAACTACGATATTCAAAACTACTACGTCTCCTCAGGAGCACCCGTTCACTATGGACCAGCTCCTGATGATGAAGTTTTTGTCCGTAGTGTCTATGAAACACCAGATGATTTAGAGCTGATAGACGCAGCCTCACAAGCAGAGGTATTACGTGGAAAACTTGATGAGCAGGAAGTGCCCGAGATGTTTCCTTACGCCTACTACGGTTGGAATCTACGCCTGGCTCACCCAGAGGGACACCCCAAGGGCATCGACGAGAGGTCACTCGGTGACATACTCATGGCCGACCCAGAAATGTCCCCGACTACCGAACAACAGCTTAGTCGGGCAAGAGAGATAGGGGTAGAATTTTTACGCCGATCATCGCTATTGAGTGCTATCGACGATATGAAAAAGCTCGAATGGATGGATAAGCGTGCCTACAACGAGTTAACTAGAGCCGCAGCAACTGAGGTTGAACAACACGCCTTTACCGCCGGCAAAACGATGATCGCACCTCACTTCTTCACTCACTACAACCGTAGCCGAGCACCACATAGTGCCGAAATAGATGAGCATATACAAGTAGTCACCACTGGCGTACATTGCCTCGAGCAGTTGCTCAAACACGAACGGGCGAGAGCTGCGGTCGGTACTGACAATCACTCAGCAATGTGATATACTAGCATCATACAACTGTAATGTCGGGAGGTGATCGAATCACCGCTACTACCGCAGGAGATACTGATATGGCAAAAAAAGCCGAACTTATTGAAGAAGCAGCAAAACTAAAGATCGAGGTGCCCGCAAAGGCGACTATCGCTGATCTCGAGAGTCTAATCGCAGACGCAAAGACAAAGAAGCCAGCCGCAGATAAAGAAGTAGTTGCTGAACGCAAAGCTGACGTTGCCAAAGCTGGTAAGCGCAGCGAAAAGGCGCTCGAAGAGGCTGAAGAAAAAGCCGTAAAAGAAGCGCGCAAAGAAGCACACGACACCAGCGCCCAGGGTGATGCAGTTGCTCACGAAAAGAAAGGTCCTGCGCCAAAGGTTCGACCACTGATCGAACGCCGTGGCAAAAAGTTTCAAGCAGTCGCCAAACTCGTCGAAGTTGCAAAGGTTTACACCCTAGCCGAAGCATTGGAGCTTGCCACCAAGACCAACCCAAGTAAGTTTGATGCCAGCGTCGAAGTGCACGTCCGCCTCGGTGTCGATCCTCGCCAGGCCGATCAAAACATCCGCGCAACCGTGACGTTGCCAAATGGCACCGGTAAAACAGTGCGTGTGGCTGTGTTTGCTCCCGAAGCCGAACACGACGCTGCCAAAAAAGCTGGCGCTGATATCGTCGGTGACGAAACATTCCTCAAGCAGCTCGATAAGGGTGAAATAGCCTTTGATACTCTCGTATCTACCCCTGCCTATATGCCACGACTGGGCAAATACGCCCGTCTCCTCGGGCCAAAAGGCCTCATGCCAAATCCAAAGAGCGGCACGGTTGCCGCTGATGTTGCAAAGGCAGTGACCGAAGCAAAGGCCGGAAAAGTAGAATACCGTGTCGACAAACAAGCAACAATCCACCTCAGTATTGGCAAGGTATCATTTGGCGCCAACAAACTCGAGGAAAACGCCCGAGCGTTCTTTGGCAGCTTACAGAGCCAAAAACCATCGAGCCTCAAGGGTATCTATGTGAAATCAACTGCCATCGCCACTACTATGGGGCCAGGCATCAAAGTCGAAAATCAAGTAAACTAACGATAGATAGGTGCGTCCGTATGGGGGCAAACTCAGAGCTTATATCGCATATCGATCCGTCATACAGGAACCTTGTCGTTATTTCGGGTGCACGTCGCGGCATCGGTCATGCGGTCGCAGATCGTTTCCTCCAGTCATACAACACTGCTGTGATCGGTGTCGACAATCACCCCGATATTGTGGAACAGTTTCCCGAACGACAGGGGCGGAACTTTTGGCCGGTTCAGCTCGACATTTGCGATACAGACGGGGTAAAAGAGCTATTTGGCGAGGTAATAGCAGCCCCGCAACCACTCGATGCGGTCGTTCACGCCGCCGGTCATATTGTTGCTGGTACCGACTATCATCGTCATGTCCGGGACTACCCGACTGAAACCGCAAGGCAGCAAGTCAAGCGCCTGCGCGAAGTTAATGGGCAAGCCGCCATTCACTTTGTCTCGCAGGCTGTTGGCGCACTGTCAGCACAAGAAAATGGTGGGTGTGTCATCGGAATTTCATCCTCTAAAGCCGATTTTCCCGACCCGTACCGCAAAGAGTATATGCTCGCAAAAGCTCGTTTCTCTGAAGCGATGGCAATCCAGCGTACAAAACTACCGCCCTCAATACGTCTTATTGACGTTCAGCCGGGTAATACCCAAACCGACATCGATGGCGGTGAATGGATCGATGGAAGTGATCCCGATACCGCACGTGCCGTACAAGCAGTCAATGAGTGGTGGCGAACACACTTTGGGACCCCTGTAAAAACTATTGCTGAAGCTATTTATGATATCGCCCAAGATCCTCGTGAGCGCCGCGCAGTCATTCCGCTCGGCAGAGATGCTCTCCTGGGTTCATATATGAGCCGTCTCCCTGGCTGGCATACAGTGTCTAATACCGCAGCCCGCGGCGTCTATACGGCAGTCCGCCTCACGAGTCGATAAGGAACGTTTTTTGCTATTATAGACTCATGGTACGACCAAAACTACAGTCCGGACCACTCGTACGTACGCGCAAAATGGAACGTCATTACGTAAGTCATCGCGGTGTACGCGGCGATCATTGTGATTTCTGTCATTTTTCACTCAAGTCATCCCAAACCCGACGCGAATATGATCATTTCTGGCTCGTCGAAAACATCTTTCCGTATGCGCTCTGGGATGGATGCCGCGTTACTGAACACTTGCTACTTTCTCCAAAACGCCACATTGAATCACTCAGCGAACTAACTCCTCAAGAAAGCACTGAGTACGTCCAGATCATTAGTGGCATGGAAGACGAAGGCTATGCTGTCTATGCGCGTCCCGCCAACTCGGCCGCCAAGTCCGTCCCTCACCAACATAGTCATTTCATTCGGATTGACAACAAAAAGATCAAGACACTGTACTACAACTATCTCCCTCACGTTCTTTGGTTCAAATAAGCGTAGTAAAACGAAAACACCCCGCACACCTCACGGAGGCGGAGTGCCTTCGACATGGGGGTGCGGGGACTAGATAGGTATGAAGGATTAGCGCAACAATTGCCCAAGTTCCAACGCAACCCGTGTGTCGTCTGTCACGACGACGATCTCACGGAGCCGCGAACGGGCATCGTTGCACTCTCTGACGGTGGGACCGGCGATGTCGCCGAGCGCTTCTACCAGAGAGGAGTCCGACATGTCGCAGTAGTTGGCTCCCATCACGGGGACCACCACGCGCGTCAGACCATGGTCACTCGCCGTGACGAGTCCGCGGCGGAGCTGGAGCGACATACCCGAGTGGTCGTCTCGCTGGTCGACGACAAACACGATCGTCGACCATGACCATCCAGCTTGCCGTCTGACCGAGACCACCACGGTGTCGGCAAATCGGCTCGTGCGCAGATGCTGTCGCAAGATGCGATGGAAGTCTTGACCGCGCGTGCGGTAGATGACCTCATCCGTGAGACCGTTCCAGGGTTCAGGCGCCATCACCGCGGTGATGAGCGCATCTCCATGGACACGGCCAACGTCGCCGAGGACCACGAAGGCGCGGGGGAGTGATCTATCCACCTCAATTCCTCCTCAGATTGTATAACGAGTGATGGCTACCACCCGTTCTGGGTACCTGACGTACTCTTGTACATAAACTATTATACAATAATAGTGGGGTTCTTCAAGTAATTTTTGCTCCTGCCGCCCTGGATTGACCATCTCACAATTGTTATAATGAATAAAAATAGGGGAGAGAAATGAAAAAACCACGAGCCGAACTGCAATATCTTCACTGGGCAAAAAAAATTTTGGACGAAGGAGAGCCAACTGATGATCGTACAGGGGTCGGCACCATCGACCTCTTCGGTGAACCGCAGATGCGGGTCGATTTACGCGAGGAATTCCCCCTGCTGACATCAAAGCTTGTCGCGCACCGACTCGTGCGCAGTGAACTAGCTTGGATGCTACGCGGCGATACCAACCTCCGCTATCTCGCGGAGCAGGACAATCACATCTGGGACGAGTGGCCGTTTGTGTCGTATCTACGCAGTGAAGGCATCGAGGTACCGGAGCAAGGCTCAGACGAGTGGAAACAAGAGAAAGACACCTATTTGAAGCGAATACTAACCGACAAAACATTTGCTGATAAGTATGGCGATCTAGGGCCGGTCTATGGCCATCAGTGGCGCGCCTGGGAAGGCTATCACGGGCAGCCGATCGACCAATTGCGTCAGGTGCAAGAAGCACTGCGCACCAACGACCGTAGTATGGGACGTCGCCTGATCGTCAGTGCTTGGAATGTCGGCAATCTCGAAGAAATGAACAAAGCCGGATTGCCGCCGTGCCATACGCTATTTCAATTTAACGCATCAAATAAAACCGACCCAACGACGGGTAAAAAATATTTGGATATGAAGTTATACCAGAGGAGCGCTGATTGGTTTCTGGGCGTACCATTTAACATGGTGCAGTATGCGATGCTACTCTCGGCCATGGCGCATGTTACTGGCCGCACCCCACGCTATTTCTATCACACCTTCGGCAGTGCCCACATCTACAAAAACCATGAGGAGCAGGTGCGAGCGCAGCTGGCCAGGGAGGGCGAGCTCTATGAACCCCCTCGGTTAGAAATAAACCCACGCGTTACTGATATCAGTGATTTTGAAGCCGACGACTTCACCATTATCGGTTACAAGCACCATCCTGCAATCAAGGGCCAAGTAGCGATTTAGCGTCGCTCGTAGGTAACAAAATCGTAGCTATAGCGGTCATGTTCGTTCGACCCGTGATGCTCGCGAGTCGTTTCATGCCACATTGCGTCAAGTACTGGGAAAAACACCGTCGCCCCGGGAAACGTTGCCGTGACCTCGGTGGCGTGGATACGCTCAATACTGCCTTCTCGAAGCGCTTGCTCATAGATTTGACCTCCACCTATCACCACTGTTCGCTCCCTAGAAGCCCTCGTATATGCCTCGGCAAGGCTATGAACCGCAATAATTCCTTCGTCATCGAGAGGACGATGTGTCACGACGATCATCTCTCTTCCAGGCAGTGGTCGGCCGATTGACTCATACGTAGTACGACCCATGACAAGCGAGCTTCCCATCGTCATTTGTTTGAAATGGGCTAAATCTCCTGGCAAGTCACGCTGCCACAACAAATCACCGTCGGCACCAATGCCGCGTTTTTGATCGTAGGCCACAATGAGTTCTTTCATAGTCGCTCTTTAGTGTACCAAAAGTGCTACAATGGAGCCAATGAAACGACGATTTCTCCAGGCCGGTCCCATGACGCGCAAACCAAAAAACGAGGCCGTTTACCAGGCATACAAAAAAACCGTCAAATCCAACTCCTGTGCATTTTGCGGATTCAACTCAGAAAGTCCCCAGGTAGTCAGAGAATTTGAGCATTTTCGCCTCACACATAATCAATTTGGCTACGACATCTGGGAGGGGTGCAAAGTACAAGAACAATACATGATTGTACCCAAGCGCCATCTGCTCTCGATGGACGAGATGAACCGTGACGAACGTGCCGAATACATCGATCTCGTATGCGCCTATGAATCAGATGGGTACTCGCTATATACTCGCTCGCCGGACAATATTACAAAATCCGTGCCTCATCTCCATACTCATCTGTTAAAACTTGACAAAAAGCGGATAGATATGGTATTATACCTACGTAAACCTCACATATTGATGAGCCGATAGGAGTAGTTATGGCATTTGGTGGTACCCCTGACAAGCAGGACGTATTTCAGGTATTTGGCGCAACCCTTCGTTCGCCAGATCGTTTACTCTATCCAAGACCAGAAGAGACCGACCAAGCTGTTACGGCTGTTTTTTCTTCACTCCGTCGACGCAGTGATCATACCAATATCACCCTTGCGGATGGAGCTTTTGACGTACCACACGACGGCCACGAATGGATGGTTCGCCATACGCGAGCCCTTGGCGCCGCTGCATCACTCATAGCACGAAGCATTGAGCCAACTCCCGATATGGTGCGCAATATGCTTATTTCTCCTGACGTTATCACTGCAATCACCGTCGACGCAGATCATAAAGTCGCCCATGTAAAGAGTGGATTTGCCGAAAAAGGAGGTGTTCAGCGCCCCATTTATCCATGGCAGGCACGTGCGGATCGGGTAGCTGGCTATACGTTTGAAACTGCGCCAGCATCAGGGCTTTATGTGCCCACCACTGACCTAGTAACGGTAGAGGGCGACCACGTTCACCGAGGCACTGCGCTCGAGTCATTTGTGTCTCTCGCTATATTTCTCGCTGAGAGAGACCTCCTCGACAATGTTGTCATCAATAAAGAACATTCGGCCGCTCTGACCCAAGCCACCGAAGCAGGACTCAACCCCATCATCATCAACCCCGACGACATACCATTTGGGCTCAATCCACAAACCGATAGGCCCTGGAGCAGTAGTGATCTTATTCGTCGTGCTCAAGGTGAACCCGTACCACATCCCATCACCAGCCCCCTTGATTAAACGATCAATCATCTGTACCATAGCACTATCGACAGAGTGACTGGAGGAGACTGCTATGGCGCATGAGTTAGGTGATAGAAATCCAGATGTATTTGAAGTATTTGGGCCGACCCTGCGTGCGCCCGAGCGTCTGCTCTACCCAGAACCCGAGTATACGGATGCAATAGTGCTTGCCTCATTTCGACACCTTCGCGAGATACGTCATAGCCATATTACACTGGTTGATGGTGCTTTTGATGTCCCGCACGATAATCATGAATGGTATTTACGACATGTGCGCCTGCTCGGTGCACGGGCTTTTTTGCATAGTCATAACTATCCTATTACTGCCGAGACGTTGGCAGTTGCAGTTGCCCAGCCCGCACTTTCACTTGTAGTCACCGTCGACGCTGACTACAAAGTTGCAGCAAAAAAGGGTGGTGTCGAAACAAAAGGAGGCGTACCGCGTCCGATTTATCCATGGGAAACACGCGCCAACCGAGTCGCAGGCTATAGCTTTGATAGCACTATTGGACTTCTTCCTGTAATCGACCTAGTCACCGTTGAGGGTGATCCGGTTCATCAAGAAACCTGCCTCGAATCATCCCTTATCCTCGCAGAGTTTTTGGCACGTCACGGGCTGCTCGATACACTGGTCGTCTTTGACGAACAACCCGCAGTTGTCCAAGAAGCGCGAGATCGCGGTCTCAACCCAGTACTAATCGCCGATGGGATCGATCCCTACGTTCTCAACCCCCAAACTGGTGATAATTGGAAAACGAGCACCATTATCAAGCGCATTCGTGAGGGAGCTGAAGTTCCACACCCCATCACCAGTCCACTCGATCGTCGTCCTTAAAACACATGTTACAATAAGATAAAAGACAGGGGAGTATGTGTATGAGTGTGTATAGCAACACAGAGATTTTTGAGGCAATCAATGACGGGACAATTGTCTGCGTGCCATTTGACAAAAACCACGTCAGTGAGGCCAGCCTTGATTTTACCTTGGGGCATTATTTTTACAAACAAGAAGTAGATGAGAGCGTTTCAGTCTACAATCCCTTCGACAAAGATGATGTTGCTCGCTATTTCAAGGGTCCACTCGAAGCCATGCCACACGGTGAATGGTGCAAGCAGTATGGCTATACACCGCTCAAAAATATCCCCCTCGACCACCCCATTATCGTGTTGCGCCCTGGCGAACGCATCCTTGCACATACCCACGAGTTTGTCGGCATCCGCGCACATGGTGGTGCCTGCGAAGTGCGTAGCCGTAGTACCTGGGGAAGAAACGGCGTGGCCGTCTGTTTTGATGCTGGCTGGGTAGACCCTGGCTACATCAATCGCATTACCCTCGAAATCTACAATCTCAACAAACATGAGGCCGTCGTGCTACCGGTCGGTGAGCGAATGGGTCAGTTGGTGTTCATCAAAACTGGCCCCGTCGCTGGAAGTTATGCCGATGGGCGAAAGGGGATGAGTGGGAAATATCAATCCACCGACAATCTAGACGAGCTGATTGCAAACTGGAAACCCGAGGATATGCTGCCTCGCGCTTACAAAGATTCACGTGTCATGCCCACTCCCATCAAGGGGCTGCCAAAGGGAGTGAACTAGTGAAAGCAGGACGTTACATTGTGATCGAAGGTCAAGATGGCACTGGTAAAACGACGCAGGCCGATCTACTTGCCACCTATCTCCATTCACGCGGCATAGATACAATTCATATCAAGGAACCAGGCGGCTCACCCGTTGCCGAAGCCATTCGGGGTGTGATCTTAGATGCAACGTTGCCGCGAACTCCTATGACAAATACTTTGCTCTTCACTGCAAATCGCCACGAGCTATGGCATGCGGTCATCCGACCCGCGCTCAAACGCGGCACATGGGTAATTTGCACCCGTAACTACTGGTCAACGTTGGCATTTCAGGGCTACGGAGAGGGCATGGATCTGTCAATTATTTCGGCTATCACTGCAACGTTCACCGATAAGCAGTATATGTCGCCCGATTTCAGTGTTGTGTTAGCATTTGATGACATTGCCGCACGTCAAAAACGTATCGCAAGCCGGGGCAAACTCGCAAAACCAGATACCTTTGAGTCAAAAACAACGGATTTTCAGACACGTGTCCAAGGAGGGTATCGACAAATCGCCAAAGAGTTTGAGATTCCTCTACTCGACGCTAGCCGTTCCATCGAGGCTATTCACAGCGATATCGTCGGTCGTTTAGAAAAATCTCAACTACTCGCTTCATCCTGAACCTGTACCGCCGCTATCCTTGCGTAAGCAGTGATGGCGATGGGCGCGACACACACGAGAGGATGCCCCTCCTCGTCTCGGCCTGTTATGTAGGAGGTAGTAAGGTCGTCTTGAGCTTGATCAAGAATCACGCCGCTATCGCGCATCACAACTTCCATCAGCGTGCCGTTGTATGCCACAGTCGCCAGCCGAGTCTTGAGCACGATAATTCTCGGGTCTTCAATCTGGATACGACGATAGGGAGGCTCGTCGAGAAACTCAATGTCGAGTGTCTCCGATGATGTGGCCAGCATACCCAAAAACTCATCTCTTGCCTGCCGTATTTGTTCCGGTTGCAAGGCACGGGTTGCTTTCATCAGTTCCACGCCGCCAAGTTCGGGATGCTGAGCAAAAAACCTGAGGATTACTTCTGGCGTGGCAATACCCGCCCTGATCTGCATCAGTTCTTCGGCTTCATCTTGAGTAATAGGGGTCGTATCATCAAAAAGCAGCCGCACCGCTGCATCATTACGATGCTGTTTGAGCTCATGTTGAGCCATAATCTCCGAGAGAACCGATAACCACGTCGTATCTACGACATCGGAACCCAGGCTATCAATGTTTCCTTTTGGCACCGTTGCAAGACGATAGGCTATCCATGAGGTTATCTGCTCATCTGAAGCAAATCGACTCATACTCACCTGACGCGGTGCATCAACCATATACGTCAATGCATGTTCGTTATAGCGAGGTCCGCCTTTGATCTGGAGGAGATGAGGATCAAGTGGTGTCGGCGATAAGTGGTGATATTTAAAGGGTGGTTTATCGAGCACCAAGGGGGAGCGCATGACATCTTTTACCGTCTCCGGAGCAGAATTCGGAAAAAAACGAGGGAGTGGCTCCTCTGGGGAGCTTGGTCGACTTGCACTCATTTCTAAGTGGTAGTATAGCATATATTTCACCCGACTCTCAACCCCTCCTCCGACAGACAGTTGGCCCTGATGGGCCAAGGCCCGCCAAGGCGAAGGCTAATGTAGTTAGCGGCGGGCCGGTTGTCTGGAGTGGGGAGGTGATGAGACTCGGGGTTTTTGCAACTTGAAAAGTAGCTCCGTCCATGCTATACTAGAAATTAGACATTACCTAAAGACAGTGGCTGCAAGAAATTGCTTAATTCGCTACCGAGGGGAAATTCATCTTTTTCCGCAAGTCTTTGGTGATGAACCAAAGCTTTTTTAGTTCATTACCTGAATGTCGTACCTAAATCTCAACACTTCCCCCGACAGACAGTTGGCCCTGATGGGCCAAGGCCCGCCAAGAGCGAAGGCTGATTTAGTTAGCGGCGGGCCGGTTGTCTGGAGTGGGGAATTGATGAGATTTAGGTTATCGTAACTTAACAATATGGTCGAAAAATATCAAAGCTAATACGTATGATCTCGTCGTGATTGCTCAATAACAATCATCGGAGATGATCTTACTTCTGAAAGGATTGACCACTCACATGGCAATTTCTAAAGACAAGAAACAAGCTTTGGTAAGTGAAATGAGTCAGCTTTTCGCAAATGCGAAGGGGACAGCTGTTGCCAAGTACCAAAGCATCAGCGTCGCAGACCTCCAAGACTTGCGGCGTGCTGCTCGCGAAGCAGGCGTTACCATCAAGGTTGTCAAAAACCGCCTCGTCCGTGTCGCAATGGGCTCACAGGACATCTACAAGAACGCTGACACCAGTGCGCTTGTTGGTCAACTGCTCTATGCATTTAGCACTGACGACGAAGTCATGCCCGCAAAGGTATTGCACGAGTTTGCAAAAACTCATCCGGCTCTTGAATTAGTCGCCGGTTTCAGTGGCGAGGGTATTGCCCAGGGCAGCGCCGATGTCACTGCACTTGCAAGCCTACCAAGCAAACATCAGTTGATTGCCGAAGTCGTAGCTCAGCTACTTTCTCCGGTACACGATGTTACCAACGCGCTTTCAGGCAACCTCCATGCGCTTCTCGATGGTATTGAGGCAAAAGCGACCGCGTAGATTCACTTACCAAACGAATTACCAGAATAAAACGATAAGGAGAACTCTGTTATGGCAGATGTAAAGAAATTGGCCGAGGAGCTGACAAAGCTCACGGTCCTCGAAGTAAACGAACTCAAAAATATCCTCAAAGACGACTATGGCATTGAGCCAGCTGCTGCTGCAGTTGCCGTTGCCGCTGGCCCAGTTGCCGGTAGTGATGCAGGTGCCGCTGCTGACGAAAAAACTGAATTCACCGTCACCCTCAAGGATGCTGGTGCTCAAAAAGTTGCTGTCATCAAGGCAGTCAAAGAAATCACTGGTCTTGGACTTGGCGAGGCAAAAGCACTTGTCGACAACGCACCAAGCCCCATCAAAGAAAAAGCAAGCAAAGACGAAGCTGAGACGGCTAAAAAAGCCCTTGAAGAAGCCGGCGCTACTGTCGAGCTCGCCTAAGTCACACGTATTCGACCATCATTGTTTTGTTCTCAACTACCCTGCACTATGCGGGGTAGTTTGTGTATAGATACACCGGTAGAAGCAGCATTCACTTATTTGTAATACATCATGTATGGTGTTTATTACAACGAAATCTACACGACCTCTCAGTAGCCTGTGGAAAGAAAAAGTCTTGACACTACGCGCTCCGCGCAGTATATAATGAGGGTATTACTACCCAAAACAGACAAGGATTGCGAGAACTAATATGTCTGAGTTACCAGAAAAACAAGTCAAGCGACTAAAGTCGCTTATTACAGAGGCGGAAACAAACCTTGCCGCCGCCAAAGAGCTCCTCATCAGCATCATCGGTGATGACGGTAGTGTCGTCACACCAACCAACAGCCGCGAGGAAGTGAGTGGTAAAGTAGTTGAAGGTGTCTTTGATGGACAGGTTATGATCGGTCCCGACGGCAAGAGCTACCCCGTACCAGCAAACTACGCAAGCAAATCAAAGCTCGTTGAAGGTGACATCCTAAAACTTACCATCGCAGACGATGGCGGTTTTATCTACAAACAAATCGGCCCGATCCCTCGTAAACAAATCATCGGCACCCTCACACAACACGATGGCGCCTACTATGTCGAGGCTCAAGCCAGAGAATACCGTATCTTGCTCGCTAGCGTGACGTACTTCCGCATCAATATCGGCGACCAAGTAACTATCATCATCCCCGAGGATAATCCCGACGCAACCTGGGCGGCGGTTGAAGCGGCACTGTAGCTACTATATTTATCAGAAATTGACAAACATATAGCTATTGTATATGATATTCACGTCACATTGAGGACTTTTTTTGAAGGGAGGTCTGTCGGCATGAGAATGAGCGTCTTGACCGTAATCGGTATCCTAGCCCTAGCTGTTTTGCTAGCGGTTAGCTTGATTACCGGTAACCCTGCGCCAATCATCATTGGCATAGGATGCGCGGGAGCTGTGGCGACAATCACAGCATCGCTAAAAGACCGCAGTCGGCGATAGTCGTCATACTCTGACGTGCCACCGAAAAAGGTTCGCCGAGATAGCTCAGTATGAGCATCTCAGCCTGAGCCATTTCGGTGGCCTTTTTCGTATTGTGAGATATACGCTGAATTTTACATTAGATCTCCAAAAGAATCTCCACAGGTAATAGTAACCCATGTGGAAGGTATAGTACTTGACAAAAATTATAGCTTATGCTATAATGACAATGATCGTCCTTGCTTGACCCGTCGTCGTAAGGAGAGGCACATGCTCGTCCTGATTTTGATCAACCACCCGCTGTTCTGGATCGTTCTCATGGCACTCATCATCTGCTTCGCGGGTGGCGGAGCAGCCGAGGGGGGTGATCTGGGGGTGTTCGGCTTCGCCGTTACGGCGATTGCCGACGCCTTCCTCATCACCACCCTGTGGGGATTCATCTTCTCCACCCGCTGGCAGTGGCTGGAGGCCATGGCCTCCTGGACGTTCTTCTAGAGCCACCGAAAAAGGTTCGCCGAGATAGCTTAGTATGAGCATCTCAGCCTGAGCCATTTCGGTGGCCTTTTTCGTATTGTAAAATCTACGCCGAAGCGAAGCATGCGGGTACGCTATACTAAAATAAGTTATAGACAAAGAGAGTAGGGAGAGGTGTTATGCCGGGACGACCACGTCGACATCATGAATTAAACTTTCACTTTAGCACCATGGCAGGGGGCAAAACTGCCGAGATACTACTCGATGAATATCGCAAACGTGATAGCGGCTGGAATACCATCATTGCGAAACCAGAGGGAGATAGTAAAGCCGGAACTCGTATCCAATCCCGCATCGCTGGTGGCATGGAAGCACCGGCACTCCTAATCCCCGAGAAAGGTGACGCGGGTGAATTTTTGCGACGCGAAATCGCAAATCGCCTGGGGGCCAGCGCTGTCTGGGAACACCCCTGGCTGATCTATGTCGATGAGGCTCAGTTTCTCTCACCAGAGCAAGTGAAGCAATTGGCAACAGGGGTCGTTGATGCCGATATTGCCACGATCGAGGCCTATGGTCTTCTCAACGATTTCCGCGGCGAGCTGTTTCCTGGCAGTGCCGCACTGTTGAAATGGGCTGATCGCAAAATACAGATCGCCTCTGCCTGTGAGCGCGGCGGCTGTGGGCAAGTTGCCGTGGTCAACGCGCGGTTGGTAAACGGCATCGTGACGACCGAGGGCCCACAAAAAGCCATCGACGGGATTGAAGCCACCTATTCGGCTCTCTGTCGAAGCCATTATCTATCGGAAATCACGTAGGGTAGAAAACTACAACAGCATTTGGTGACAATTCACGCTAAAATAGACTTAATGGGGCAGGCGTTATATCGTAAATACCGTTCACGATCGCTCGATGAAATCATCGGGCAATCACACATTACCGCTATTTTGAAGCGGGCTATTGATGCAAACCGCATCGCACACGCCTACCTGCTCACCGGACCAAAGGGAGTTGGCAAGACCTCAATCGCGCGTATTCTCGCACACGAAATCAACAAATTGCCCTATAGCGACGAATCTTCACACCTCGATATTGTCGAAATTGATGCCGCCAGCAACAACAGTGTCGAGGATATCCGCGACCTACGTGAGCGAGTCCAAATAGCCCCGAGTAGTGCCGAAAAAAAGATTTATATCATTGACGAAGTTCATATGCTCAGTAAATCGGCATTTAACGCCCTGCTCAAGACGCTCGAGGAACCCCCTGAGCATGTCGTTTTTATCTTGGCAACGACCGATGTTGACAAACTGCCGGCCACCATACTGAGTCGTGTCCAGCGCTTCAACTTTCGGGCGGCGATTCCTGCTGACAATGCAAAGCACCTGCGGACGATTGCGGACGCCGAGGGTATTGCTATCGATGACGATGCCCTGAGCCTTATTGCTGAGCGGAGTGACGGTAGTTTTCGCAATAGTGTCAGTTTGCTCGACCAACTACGCCACGCAAGTGATGAAAGCATTAGCCGCGAGATTGTCGAGCGGGTGCTGGGCCTGGCCGACAGTGATATCGTGACCCAGTTACTCAACGCCTACGCGGAGGATGACCTCGGGAAAATCGTCGCGCTTGTTGATCACACTGAGGCCTACGGTACACCCGCAGTTATCTTGGCAGATCAGCTCATCGCTGCCCTCCGCCAGCATATTATCGATCAGCCGTCACTCCTTCCTCTACTAGATCGTCTGTTGGAAGTGCGACGAAGTGCCTGGCCGTACATAAAACTCCTTACCGCGCTAACAGCTGATATGAGCAGCCAACCCCCGAAAAGCAGTCCCAAAGTTACGACATTACCGACACCATCACACTCATCAACGTTAGGGAAGTTGCCTCCTGTTGATACAGCTCAACCAGCCCAAAAAGAGTCCCAAAAGCCGCCTGCGGAGCGAGAACCACCAGCCGTTTCGTCGTCGTTTCAGTGGGATTCATTCCTCGAGCGAGTAAAAGACAAGGCTCCGGGAGCATATAGCCTTCTCGGCAAGGCTGGGTATGATCTCTCGGCAAATACATTCACTCTCTACGCGGGCCGCGAATTCAACAAAAAACAACTCGAAAAATCACTGCCGGTTTTTGCGGAAATCCTCGAACAAATGAAGCTTTCTGATCACGACATTGTCATTAGCCCCAACGCAAAACCCCCCAAAGATGGCCAGACCGCAGCTATTGTTGCTATGATGGGGGGAGGAGAAGAGGTATCAGTCGATGGCTAAAAAAGAGGTCAGTGCTGGAAAAGTCCCCCCGCAAAATCTCGATGCGGAGATGAGTTTGATTGGCGCAGTCTTGATTGATGAAGAAGTTCTGGCCGATATTTCTGAGCACGTTACCCCAAAGGATTTCTATGACAAGCGTCACGCCACCATTTTTGGCGCGATGATGCGACTCTATGAACGGCACAAACCCGTTGACCTACTGACACTCACCGAGGAACTACGCAAAAAAGACCAGCTCGAAGCAGTTGGCGGCTCTGCCTATCTTTCTGAACTCACAAACTACGTCCCAACTGCTGCACACGCCGCCGCCTACGCCGAACTCGTCGCCCAAAAAGCCGTCCGTCGACGCCTCATAAAAGCCAGTGCCGATATTTCCGAACTTGGCTATGATGAAGAGACAACCACTGAGGAACTGCTCGAAAAAGCCGAAGCTGAGTTATTTAGCGTCAGCGATCAATCACTCAAGCAAGACCTGGTGAGTATCGAGAGTATTTTGACCGAAAGTTTTGACCGTATCGAAGAGCTTCACCGCAACAAAGGTCAGCTTCGCGGCATTCGCACCGGCTATCGTGATCTCGACAACATGACAGCCGGGTTGCAACGCAGTGATCTCGTTATTATTGCCGCTCGACCAGCTATGGGAAAAACGACATTGGTCACCAATCTTGCCTATAATGTGGCGACCATTGCAAAGCTTCCGGTACTTTTCTTTAGTCTCGAGATGAGTAAAGAGCAGCTCATCGACCGTATGCTCGCCGACGCTAGTGGGGTTGATAGCTGGAATATTCGTACCGGCAACCTGAGCGACGAAGATTTTAGCAAAATCAGCGAAGCGATGGGGGAGATGGCGGAAGCACCGATTTTTATCGATGATACGCCCGGACTTTCGGTGCTCGAGATGCGCACCAAAGCTCGCCGCGCCGCGCACGATCAGCCCCTCGGGCTCATCATCGTCGACTATTTGCAGTTGATGCAGACAAATGGCAACTATGCTGGTAACCGTGTTCAAGAGGTGAGCGAAATCAGCCGTGGGCTCAAGCTCATTGCTCGTGAGCTCAATGTCCCGCTCATTGCAATTAGCCAGTTGAGCCGTTCGGTCGAAAGTCGCAATCCGCCCATTCCGCAGCTTAGCGACCTGCGCGAGTCTGGTTCTATCGAGCAAGATGCCGACATCGTGTCATTTATTTATCGTCCTGGGTATTATGAGCCGGACAATGTCGACGTCCAAAATATCACCGATCTGATTATCGCCAAACATCGAAACGGACCTGTCGGTAAGATCCAGCTCTACTTCCACCCTGAGCGGCTACGCTTTATGTCACTCGACAAACGTCGGGACTAAGCCGCTTAAGCCCATTTGGTATTCGTGATATACTGGTGATATCTATGCGAGTTCGCGTCACCGATTTTTTGATTTACCGCTGGCGATATATTGTCAGCTACGGTTTCTTGATCGTCTGCGTCGGAGTTGTACTGTTCATCGCAAGCTTTTATGTACCTGGTGAACTGCGTGAAGCCGAACTTACCTCGAGTGTTCAGAGCGGCTCGCTCTCTATCAAGTCTCTGTCTCCGTCGATGGTTATCGATCTTCCATATCATGTATTGCAACGCGTCATCTTCAATATCTTTGGTGTGTCGACCTTTACGATCAAACTGCCCTCGCTGATCCTCGGTGTTGGAACGGTATTGGGCCTCTTTTTACTGCTAAGCACCTGGTTCCGCCGAAATGTCGCCGTGTTTGGGACGATCATCGCTGTTACCTCGACACAGTTTCTCTTTTTGGTACAAGACGGCACTCCAGGAATCATGCACACATTTGTCGCCGTCTGGTTATTGTTTGCAGCCACCTATGTCACGCGCCAAAAACTCTTTGGAACACTCTGGAAAGTCATCACACTTGTACTCATCGGTACTGCACTTTACTTACCGCTCGGCAGCTATTTGGTATTAGCCATCCTGACCACGTCGCTCTTTCATCCGCATATCCGCCATATTATCAAGCGGTTTTCACGTCTTCGATTTATTCTTGCGATCGTTCTCGGTTGTATCGCTATTACTCCTCTTATCTATGCTTCTATCCTCGACCCGGGCGTTGCTCGCACCTTACTGGGCATACCAGATCACTCGATCGATTTCTGGCGCAATACAACGCAAGTCGGTACAGATATCTCCGGCTTCGCCTCGCAGTCAACGGGCGCACTGGTTCGACCACTCTATTCGCTTAGTATCGTGCTGCTCGCTGGTATCGGACTTTACAAACTGATTACCTACAAATATACGGCGCGAAGCTACATCACGATGGTGTGGGGCGCGCTACTCATTCCGCTCATCATCCTCAACCCCGAACGCGTTACCGAAACATTTCCTCTCGCTGCGCTGTTGATGTCACTCGGCATCGCCACTCTCATCTCTGACTGGTACAAGCTCTTTCCGCGTAATCCCTACGCCAGAGTTGCGGGACTTATACCGCTGACAATTGTTATCATCGGTATCATGTCATTGAGCGTGCTGCGCTATATCGGAAACTATCAGTACAACTCAAGCATATTGTCGTTCTATTCAAAAGATCTGACGCTGCTCCAACGGCAACTTACCAATCTCAAGTCAACCAGCTCCAACACGATACTGTATGCTGGCCCGTCTGAGGCTGCATTTTATACCTTGGTAGCGCACTATGATAAGCGTTTTAGCGTTGACCGCTCATTTACTGCCTCAAATCAAATAGTCATCGTTGCACACGACGCTCGTACTCATATACCACCTCGCACCGAACTAAAAGAAATCGTCACCAACTCGCGAGCGACCGACGGCAACCGCTTCTATATCTATCAAACACCTTCAAAATAACGTATACTAAGACATGTTAATCCACGGGGAGGAATGAGAACTATGGCATTTAACCAAGTAAAGATGCTCAACGATTTACGCAAAGCCCAAAAAGACCTAGCCAAAGAAATTATCGAAGTAGAGGCAGGTGATGGAGCAGTCGTCGTACAAATTAC
>APMI01018727.1_pt1 | contig 21133 bp, 18 predicted proteins | sample 667938 | NCBI WGS metagenome assembly APMI01 (sample SAMN01084076, study PRJNA167559) | wastewater metagenome | biome: Wastewater | place: Denmark: Ejby Moelle, Odense | collected 2011-11-28
GACACATTGCCGGTTGCTGCGCTGAAATCGCACAGCTCGGCTCCCATACTCATCGGCCCGCCGTTCTCATTGGTGGTCACTACAAGTTTATGCCTGTTGGGCGACACCTTCATCATGCCCGATATATATGAATTGCTTCCCGAAAAATTTCCCGTATTAGAAAGCACAGGGGCACTGATACCCATATTCGTCACGTGGTACGACCTGAACACGTGGTTGCCTATTCCATGAACCAGCACCCATGCATCGCAGTAGTCCCCGGGTACCGTGGTCATCGCTTCACTAAGGTTAGAGTCCAGCAATTTGCCCGACAGGCCGGTCACCACATCTCCGTATCCGCCGTTGAGTGACATATCCACCACGCTGTAGTACAGGCGGCATTGCTTTGCTGCCGGTGGCGATGTTGCCTGCTGTAGCGAAAATATATAGTACCTGTTTTTATTACCCGGCATTGGCGTTATCACCACGCCCTGCGTTGTTGAATCTGTATGTATGGCAGGTGAAAGGATATTACCTCCATGTAGCATTACGGTGTTGCTTCTGTCCCACACACGGTTACCGGTGCAGTAAAATAAAAGGTAGCCGTTCTCATCACTCACGCTGGCGCAGCCTTCCAGTTGCGGTCCGCTCACCGGTGCTATGGACGTATGTATCGGGATGGGGCTGCCTGTGTTGAAATTGAGGCCTGCCTGCTGGCCAAATACCCAAACTTTGCTTTGGGCAGCGTTATACTGTGCCTGTACACTAACGGCAAAAAGAGACAACAATAAGAATAGCAACAGGCCCTGCCTATTCATAAAGCAAATTATTAACTACCCAACAATAAAGACACTTTGTAGAAAGTACCCTTTGAGGCATGTAAATTATCCTTTCTGAAAGTTAGTATAAAAAAATGAAATACAATATATGTACAATGTTTTTAACCTTTAAGTATTGGTTTACCCTGCCCTAACATAGCCTTTTTTAGCTGTTCCTTTTTATGATCCATGTCAGCATTTCCGCTGACAGCCGTCATCGTTTTTCGCCCCCGCTGCCACTAATATTGTTATTGCATAGACAAACTGGTTAATTACCAACACCAAAAAGAAATGTACAACTGAAAACGTAACAAGAACGGTCACCCACAAATTGAGGCAGGCTGGGCCCGGGAAGGTTATTTAATAGGTCGTACACATTGGCCCGGGCTAAGGTTCGGGCCTTATTTTTTATATCAGCCCATATACAGATCATATTCAGCGCCCTGTCTTAATATCCTATCTTTGGTTAAGCGCCCTCACAATTGCCGATGGCAGCCTCAACAATGATAGACAAAAAGCTAGCGCTCATCAACGAGCAAACCTCACCGCTCTTCCGAATTATGTGGGTGCATGATGCTATGGAACCTGCGGTGCGCAAGTTCGACAACAATATATGCGCATTTCATATCGGTAATGGCTACATCTTATCGGTAGCGCACAACCTGCGCAGCGCAGCCGGCTTTCCACGCTCGGTGAGCGAGGAGATAGCCAATGCCGATATACTCCCACGCTTAAATCCTGATCAAAGGCGCTTTTTTGAACAGCACTATCCTGTCGACTACCTGACAGGCAAGCGCCACATTAATGATATGAGCCCACAGGTATTGCAGGAGGCCACCAACATGTTTGCACAAACAGGCTTCGATACGCGCTGGGTCTCCTTATACAGCAAAAAGATATGCCAGCCGCACCTGCTCATACAGTTTCGCGATAAGGCTTTTTATGGAGACAAGGCACTCACAGAACACATACACCCCAACCTGCAATTCTTCGAAGGCGTGATACAAAGGCAAACCTATATGCTGGAATGCGAACTGGTACATGCATTCTACAACGAGGATATAGCTTTATACAAATTGGTGAACGTACCCGCTGAACTGGTAGCCCGCATACCATCCGTCCGCGTCGACTATACATTGCTCGATGGTGATATCAAAAACTTCTACTGCCTGCAAAGCGCACCCGTCAACGAAGTGGGCCGCCTGCTCAATGATGCGAAGCTGGAAGGTGTCCTTGACCATTTCACCATGTTCAACGATCCTGTAAGTGGTAACTATGTAGTAGATGGTATTCGCTACCTGGTGAAAGGATATTTTAGGTTTGGCTCATCCGGCGCACCGTACTTGCTGTACGATATCGACAAGCAGGAGTTCATAGTAAATGCCATACAAAGCGAGGCCAGCCCATTGCAGCTTTCCATTAATAACAATATGGCCGGCAACTTCCAGTATGTGAATGCAATTGCCTCACCGCTGCATATGATTAAGGACAAGCTGCAGGAACTCACGAACCAATAATTACCCGGCTAAAACTTCCGTATAAGAGCTAAGGCCGGAGGGCTTAAATGTGAATAGCCCCGGATGCAATCCGGGGAAAGCTACCCGCTCCGCAACCCCGAAGGCGTTGAATCATACTCGCATCGAGACATCAAGCCTCTTCCTTCTTCGGCATAGTGCCAAAGACCACATCCCAAAGTATAGAGCTCACACCAAAGCCCTTATCGTGGTACTTATAATGGTGCAGGTGATGATTGCGCCATAGCGCTTTCATAAAGCGGGGAGGTGCAAAGGCATGTATGGCATAGTGCATGGACCCGTACACGAGGTAGCCCACTAAAAAACCCGGGAAGAAAGCGAACACCCCCCAGCCGAATATCAACTTAAATGCCGTGAAGAATATGGTAGCTACAACAAGGCTTGGTATAGGCGGCATGAACAGCCTTTCCCTGTCGCGGGGATACTCGTGGTGTATGCCATGCAGGGTGTAGACCAGCTTCTGCGCCCTCGGGCTCTCTGCTACAAAATGGAACAGGTAGCGATGGATAAAGTACTCAAACAAGGTCCATGTAAGTATGCCGCCTGCAAAGAGTAACAGGCACCGCCCGATGCTGAGCTGCCGGTATGCAATGCCATAATAAAGCATGGCGATAATAATGGGAATGTAAATGCTGTAAATGACGATGGGCAATGTCTTCGTCAATGTTTCAAGCTCCTCGTTCTTAAACAACCTTCCCTGTCCTTTGTTCTTGATTTTTGCTGTTTGCATAGGTCATTTTTGTTTTTTCGCAACAAAAATTATACCCGCATGCTTATTGGTCCTCATCATCATCATCGTCCTCATCTACAAGCCCTACGGGATCAGATATCCGCCTTGCCGCTTTGTCCATCCACATCAGCAGTGCGGGTTGCAGGGTCAGGTTGGTAACCATGGCCAGGAGCAGGGTTAGGGAGGTTAAATATCCCAGCGATTTGGTACCGTCGAACTGTGATAGGGCGAAGACGCCGAAGCCTGCTATCAGTATCAGCGATGTATAAATGATACTCAGGCCGGTATCGTGTATGGTACGCTGCACATTGATCGCAATACCGTCATCATGCCGCGCCAGTTCCTGCTTAAAATTAACAAGAAAACGAATAGTAACATCGATCGTGATGCCCAGCGCCACGCTGAACACCAGCACGGTGGATGGCTTGATAGGTATGCCCACCCAGCCCATAATGCCTGCGGTTATCAGCAGGGGTACTATATTTATCACTATGGATATCAATAATATCCGCCACGAGCGGAACAGGAATATCATACAGCCGAAGATCATCAGGAAGGCCAGGATCAGGCTGTCCCTCAGGCTATGGATGATAAAGCGGCTACCCTCCAGGAACACTATACTGGTGCCTGTAAAGGTTATGTTATATTTCGTGGTGTCAAACAGGGCATAGGTTTTGGGGCGTATGCTATCCAGCAGTACGGGCAGGCGCTTAGAGCCTACATCGGCCATGTTGATGCTGATGCGGGTCTTTTGCTTGCTGCTGTCTATAAAGGAGCTGATGAGCTTGCTGAAAACGGAGCTCTTGCCCTTGCCGCTGCCAAAGTTGAGGTAGGGCTGCAGGAAGGCCGCATCGAAAATACTTTCGGGTACGGCATAGCTGTTGCTGTCGCCATCAAAATAGGCCTGCCTTGCAAACTTCACACCTTCCACCAGCGATAGCGAATGGCCTATCTCCGGGAAATGCTCCAGGTACTTCGTGAGCTTGTCCATCTTCTGCAGCACGGGCAGCGATACCGCTCCGTTCTTGCGTTTGCTGTCTATCACTATCTCCAGCGGCATCACACCGCGAAAGTTCTTTTCGAAGAATTTAAGGTCCATGTACACCTTATCATTCTTCGGCAGGTCGTCCACTATATGGCCCACGGTATGCAGGCGCATCATGCCCATTACACTTACGGCGCAGATAACCAGCGTGGCGGTATATATCCAGCGCCTGTGCCCGAAGACCCAGGTGGTAATGGCATTTAGCAGGCCGGTCATCCACTTGCTGTCCAGGTAACTGGTATGCTTGCCCTTGGGCGGCGGCAGGAAGCTGAACAAGGCCGGGATGAACACCAGCGATATAAAGAAGATGGCAATGATATTTAAACCCGCCACCAGGCCGAATTCTTTCAGCAAGGCGCTCTTGGTAAAGAAGAACACGCCGAAGCCTATGGCAGCGGTGATATTGGTGAACAGCGTCACCACACCCATACGGTCCACCATGCGTAGCAGGGCCTTCATCTTGTTGCCATGCTTATGGTACTCGCTATGGTACTTGTTCAGGAAGTAAACACAGTTGGGTATGCCTATCACCACGATCAGTGAAGGTATCAGCGCCGTAAGCAAAGTGATCTTATAACCCAGCAGCGATATAGTGCCCAGCGACCAAACCACGCCCACCGCCACTACGAACATGGAGGTAAGCACCGCCACGCCGCTGCGGAAGAACAGGAAGAGTATTACTGCAGTAAGCAGGAATGATACTGCAAGGAACAGCTTCATCTCCTGCTGCACTTTCGATGCCATCATGGTGCGGATAAGTGGCAGCCCTGAATAATGCAGTTCTACGTTGTGTTTTTTGCCAAAGTCATCGCCCAGTGCCAGTATATCTTTTACCACCTTGGTGCGGCCGGGCGAGTTGAGCACCTGCTTGTTGATGCGCAGGGCCATCATGTAGGCATGGGCATCGGGGTTGTAGAGGAAGCCTTTGTAAAAGGGCAGGTTGTATAGCATAGCCTTCAGGCTGTCCGGGTCGGCGCCGCCCGGCATATCTGCCAGCTTCACCACGTTCAGCTTTTGGGCTGCCGTATCTTTCACCAGTGTAACGGCTGATGGTATGCTGAATACATTCTCTACCGCCTTTACCTTTTCTATGCTCGCAGCAAGTGCTGCATAATCTTTAAAGAAATCCTTATCAAAGAAGTGCTCCGTTTGCACGCCCACCACCATAAGGTTGCCATCCTCGCCAAACTGGCTGCGGAAGTTCTGGTAGTCTATATATTTGGGGTTATCGCGCGGTATGGCGCTGGTAAAGTCGTAGCTGAGCTGCACCTTGCTGGCAAAATAGCCCATAATGCCGGTGAGCGCCAGCAGGACCACCATAAGCGCTACACGAAACTTAATAACAAAAGCTGCAATACGATGCCACATGTTCGGAAAAGAATAAGGGTTGCAAAAGTAGTTAATAAATGCTCAAATAATAGACTGCTCCTGTGCAGCTTGGTTTAGTGTGTTACGCAGTATTTTCTCTGCACTCATATCTGGCTGATATCGTTATTCATACCTCTGTAAATGCATGTAATGGCTGTAGATGTTATCATATTACAAAAAATATATGCCATAAAAACGGAGGGTGAAAAAACGGTACCACAGCATTTTTATTATTTATAAGTTTACATAGTAAAATAACCGCCTATCGACGTATCAACAAGCTAAATACCTTAAAATAGGGCTAAACTTTATACAGGTATAAGCGCCGCCCGACTGCAAGCAATATGTTTGCCCTCGACAGTATAATTGACTAACAGCATTGGATATCCTATAATACCGCATTACATAAACCAGGCCTGATCGTTTTCTACATAGCCACATTCATAAGCGGCACTAATAAAAATTCTTATTCACTATCTAAAAATTTTAGCAATGAAAAGCACCATTAATCGTGCGCAAACAATACTGAAAACTGTTTGTATGCTTATTGCCATGCTATATGCAGGGGCTGCTTTTGCACAACCTAATTTTATCTCTCCATCTAACACCGACAATGCATATGCGCTTACATCAGGTACTGTAGGCTGGATGAACAATGCAGAGCTAAGACAAGGTGCTAACCTAGGCACAGTGGTGACCTGGGATGAGGGTGCCGGCGTCGTGTATGTAAAAGCAAATGTAAATGGCAACCCCAGCGCCACCATATCTATTTTAGCACCAAATACCGGCTACAGCGGTGTGCAACATCCCGATGTGGTGCTTGGAACATCACTTGGTGTTGTATACTGTGGCGTAATGTATACTGCGGTAGCTGCAGTTAGCCAGATATGGATGGACCTTTATACTATCACCACAGGCCCAACTACGCTTAATTTTGTATGCAAAAGACAAATATCCACCTCGAACCTTGGTGTAGGGGATGGGCATGCAGACCTGATTAATAGGGTAGCAGGTCTAGGCATTACCAGAAATGACTTTGTGGTGGCGTGGGAAGACGATGACTATGGTGCCCCAGGCGTGGCCGCATGTGCCGGCCAATTGAGTAATTTTTGCCCGCCTAATAATTTTACATATTCAGGGCAGATAAATACAGGAGGTGTAAATGGAGCAATGGTGGATGTTGCGGGAATCGAGAGATTCATTGTTGGACCTAACGTAATAAGGAACACGGCGCTGTTCGCGTATGTTGACCCTGCAAACAATAATACCCTGTATTACAATGAATGGGAAATACCCACAGGCGCTATTCCTGGGGAAACTATTCAGGATGCTAATGTAAATGGCTTGGAATATCCAAGAATAGACGGCGTAGACCCTAATACCCAAAATGCTAACGCGGCAGATGCAAATTATGTGATAACATACCGATATTTTATACCCGGTAATCCTCCCCCGCCGCCGCCATCCAGCTGGCAGATAAAACAGGTGAATAATCTGAATGCCCCAGGTGGTGCCATTGTGACCGGATACTATGCGCCATCCCTGGTACAGGACTTTTATTCGCCGGTAGTAGCCTGTTTCGGCTTGACCGCAATAGATGTAGCCTACTGTACTTCTATACTCATAGGTGCCCTAAGTAGCGAAGTGTATTCGGAGTTTGTCAATAAGACCGGTGTTGGTGCAGGCGATGTTCTGCCGGCGCCCACCACGCCTGATGTATACATCGTGAACCTTACTAAAAACACAGCAGGCCCATGCGCACCGGCGGCATTGAGCTGCGCCTACTCTGTGGTTGCCGGAAATGTAACCCCTGATGATGAATTTATATGCTGGATAAACCCAACCGTGAGCGGTGGCCCTATACTTTGTAAAGCCTGTACCGGCGGCACACCTGCATATAAAAGTGCAGGCCTGACCGAAATTGTTACAAATAATAGCTGGACGGTTAAGCCAAACCCTACAGGTGGCATACTGATACTGCAGAACGGGCAGCAGGATGATGCTGAATACATTATTGCCGATATGCTGGGCAGACCGGTAAAGATGGGTTCGCTACAAAAGGACAATCAACTGGATGTAAGTCAGCTGGCAAAAGGAATGTATGTGCTGAGCATATATAACAAGGATAAAAGCAACCAGGAGGTGAAATTTATCAAGGAATAGAGACGACCTCTCCCTAACCCTTTGGAAAGGGGAAATTATAATAAATAGATAGCACTTGGCAGTTCTTTAAGAACTTGTCAAGTGCTATTTAAAAAACATTAGTAAATTTAAATTGCAATATCACCATCATGAAGGCCATCACTACATCTTTTTTATTAATTGCTTGCTTAAGCTCAACTGCATTGCAGGCTAAGAAGATTGCTGCAACTACAGGCGGCATACCGCTGCAAACTTTTAAGCGTAAGGATATGAAAGCGCCGCGCGAGGCGCAGGCCAGGCAAATGGCAGCCAATAAGCAACTGTGCTTTATAGAGAATAAGGGCCAGCTAACCGATCAAGACCAAAAGCAGCGGCCTGACCTTCACTTTAAGATAAGCGGCGAGGGGCTTAATGTGTTTGTGGGTTGTGGGGAATTGCATTATATGTTTTATGGCGGCGCTCAGCCTGGCAAGCGGAATGTCAATTCGTACCGCATGGATGTCGAGCTGCTGGGAGCTAATAAGCATGCCACACTGCTAAAGGAAGAGCAGCTGAGCTACTACGAAAGCTATTACCTGCCGCAATGCCCCGGGGGGATAAAGGCGAATGCTTATAAAAAAGTAAGGTATAAAGATGTGTACCCGAATATAGACTGGGTATTGTATGTAAAGAACAATACGGTGGAGTATGAATTTGTAGTGAAGAAGGGAGGGGAAGTAAGTGATATAAAGCTGAAGTATAGAGGTGCCACAAAGCTGCAGTTAAATAATGACGGCAGCTTAACTGCTGGCACACCCATGGGTAGTGTAAATGAACCCGCGCCCTATAGCTACCAAAGCGATGGCAAAGAGATAAGCAGCAGCTACAAACTGAGAGGCAATGAACTAAGCTTTAAAACGGCGGTACACATTGGAGCGCTGACCATAGACCCGCAACTAAAATGGGCCACTTATTATGGCGGCGGCGGCGGGGATATAGCCTATGCAGTTACCTGTGATAGTTCAACTGACATCTACATGGTGGGATTGACGGAGAGCTTTAACAATATATCAACTGTAGGCAGCTACCAGGAAAATATGCTAGGCGACCCCAGCGGCTTCTTGGTTAAATTTGACAGTAGTGGCAACAGGCTATGGGGTACTTATTTTGGCGGTAACAGCACTAACCAATGTACCGATATTTGTACGGATATATATGGAAATATATATATTGCTGGTATGACGCAGGCTGCCAATGCCATAGCCAGCCCGGGCAGCCACCAGGAAGTATATGGAGGTAACTATGATGCCTTTTTGGCCAAGTTTACTAAAGACGGCGCGCGGATATGGAGCACTTATTATGGAGGGGTTAATGATGACTGGGGATTTGGTGTAAGCAGCGATGACAATGGTAACGTATACCTCGGCGGGCTTACCTCCAGTTCAACTGCGATCGCCAGCCCTCTGGCTTTTAAAACTACTTATTCCGGTGGATCGGGAGATGCCTTCCTGGCAAAGTTTGATAGTTCCGGGCTAAGAAAATGGGGTACTTATTATGGAGGTACCGGGGCGGAAGGTATTACAGATATTAGTTACGACCGCAATCTGGGCGGTATGTATATTTGCGGCTATACTAATAGCAATACGGATATATCAACGCCCGGCTCTTATCAGCCTTTGTATGGGGGTGGGACGGATGACGCTTTTGTCAGTAAGTTTGATAGCTCAGGTAGTCTTTTATGGGGTACCTATTATGGCGGTACAGGCCGGGATAGTGCAGCCTCACTGATAGGTAACGAAGGCCTGATCTATGTAACGGGCCAGACAACAGGCAGTAACGGCATTGCCACGCCGGCTGCTTACCAGGCAACTTTTGGTGGCGGTGCTCATGATGCATTTTTGGCAAGATTTGATGCCAACGGGCAACTGGCTTGGGGCACCTACTATGGTAGCACTGGTGATGAAGTGGCCGGCGAGGTATGCCTCAGCACCGGTAACAATGATATCTTCATCAGCGGCTTAAGTACCAGCACAGCAGGCATTGCCACAGCAGGCAGCCATCAGGAAACCTACGGCGGGGGCAGCAACGATGCCTTCCTGGCTAAGTTCGAAGACCTTGGCAGTACTTGCGCATTGGTATGGGCCACCTATTACAGCGGTACCGGCTACGAACCCGCGGTAAACGTGGCAACTGATAAACTGGACAATGTGTACCTGGCGGGTGGCACCACCAGCCCTAATAATATTTCTACGCCGGGTAGTTTTAAGCAAAACATGACGGGGCCGGGCAATGCCTTTTTAGCGCGCTTCCGCAACTGCGAGCCACCCGCAAGGCCGGATACCATACATGGTTCGGTATGGGTATGCCCGGGTGTAGCGCATACCTATGATGTAAGCCCTGTGGCAAATGCGATATCTTATGTATGGGTGCTGCCCGCTGGATGGACAGGCAGCAGTACCACCAACACTATAAGCGTAATACCGGACGGTACACCGGGCAGCATAACCGTAATAGCCATAAATGGCTGCGATGGCAGCCCGCTAACCTTGCTGAACATAAATGTGTATCCGCCCCTGCACCCCGCCATAAATAATAACAATGGGCTGTTGAGCACCGGTGCCTTTACAACCTACCAATGGTACAAAGATGGGCAGCCAATAAACGCGGCTACAGCACAGGCATACAGCAGCACCCAAAGCGGCGACTACTATGTGCATGTAACCGATGCCAACGGCTGCACAGGGAATAGCGATACAATAACAGTAGTAGCCCTAGGAATAGAACCGGTAGCAAAGAGCAGTGCGCAGCTAACGGTATATCCAAACCCTGTCAAAGACATTTTGCAGTTAGAATATGCAAACCTAACAGGCAGCATAGAGCTAACAGATATTGCAGGCAGGGTACTGATAAAACAAGAACTGCAACACACGCTTGATATGAAGGGACTGGCTGGCGGCATCTACATGCTGCACATCGCCAATAACGAAACCGGCCTTAAGCTCACCCAAAAAATAGTCAAAGAATAAAATAGCAGGTAGCGTCAGCACCGCTTTTTGCGGTCAGGCGCGTTAAGGGCACTCAGCCGGCGCATTATGCCGCATAGCTTTGTGCCGGAGCGTACTTGTGCCCGCGCACACAGCTACTCCTTTTTACTAATACATAAACAATTATCATTTTATGTCATTTTATCCACAAAATGCCGGCCATTTATTCCTTTATCCGACCTTTGTGACGGCTGGCACTTTCCTCGGCATTGCGAGGAGTCATAGCTATTTGCTCAGCTACCGACGAAGCATCTACCGACGACTGTTTTGTTGCTGCTAAATTCTAGTTCTTTGAAATAATTGTAACGGATCCCATCTTTTAAAAAGCTCCCCCTCTTTATTTTCAAAGAGAAATGGCCTTTAGGCCGGGGTGATTCTACTCGCGTCGGGCAATCGGGCATAAATCGGGCACGGATCGGGCATGGCTAAATTCATCAAATTGCTCATTATCAATCACTTGGCAAAAATAAATGCCCGATTTTATTTTTCATGCCCGATTAGGGCATAAGTCGGACATTCTCAATCGTGCTGGTAAATCCATTAATCCCTGAATCCCGGTTCAGCCAGCGAACCGGAAAAAACCAGAAATGATACGATAACGTCATATGATAATCCCATCAAGCCTTTCCGCGAAATGGCCTCCCAAAAACCGGAAATGCAAATCAAACCGGAAATCGGAACTTTTCTCATGAGCACCTATGTCAAATCATCAATATCGCGAATAAATGGCAGGTAGCCATTATAACGAAACTTTATTTGTCAGGGCACAGTTTTACCATATGTAAAACTGTTATGAGAAAGGTCAAACTGTTCAACTCGAGTAATATAGACAAACTGGAAATGCAGATAAATGACTGGCTGGCCGCAAATAAAAATGTGGACATCATCGAGACCAATATCACCTCGCTACTATCGGCCAACCTGCTGAAGAGCCCCAAAGGTGAGCGCTTTGTATTCTACATCTTTTACCGCGCCAATGATGCCGTAGCAGAAGCCCAGCAACTGGTAGCCGCTGAGCAGGAAATGCCTGTAGAGATCAAACCCACGGAATTGGGAGCGGTGAATTAGATTCTGCTATACAATGATGAACTTATCCGCATCATCGAGGAAGGGGAAATGGTTGCGGGCCTCGTTCAGCGTTTCCTTGTCGAGGCTAAGGGTTTGTACCGCACTTTCGCCGGATCGTTGCCAGAGTGTTTCACCCAAGGGGCCAAAGACGCTGCTATCACCGTTGTACAGGATGTCGTTAGCATCGCTGCCTACACGGTTCACACCCACTACATAGCTCATGTTCTCGATAGCGCGGGCCTGTAACAAGGTCTTCCAGGCAAGGCAGCGGCGTTCGGGCCAGTTGGCCACATAAATGAGCACATCGTAAGCAGTATCATAATTGCGCGCCCAAACGGGGAAACGCAGGTCGTAGCAAACCATGAGGCACACGCGCCAGCCCTTTACCTGTGCTATCAGGCGCTTATCGCCGCGGTGGTAGTGCTTATCTTCATCGGCATAGCCAAAGAGGTGGCGCTTGTCGTAATGGCCTATAGTGCCATCGGGCTGCACCCAGAGCAGGCGGTTGTAGTATTTGCCCCCCCCTTCTATAATAAGGCTGCCGGTAATGATGCAGCGCTGCTTTTTGGCCATGTCTTTCATCCATTGCACCGATGGGCCGTCCATAGGCTCGGCCAGCCTGGCAGGTGCCATACTGAAGCCGGTGCTGAACATTTCGGGCAATACCACTACTTCTTTGTTTGCGGCGGCGGCTATCATCTGCTCATAATTGGCAAGGTTAGCGGCCTTGTCTTCCCAAACGATATCGGGCTGAATGAGCGTTATGTTTAAAAATTCATTAGGCATAATTTGATATAAAGGCTTAATTAGATATTTTTACGCTTCGTCTAAAAAACTGTACATGAAAAAAATACTACTTATCACAGCAGCACTCTTACTTACTGCAATATACGCCGAAAGTAAAGACCTTACCGGCGACTGGCGGGAAGTAAAGCGTGTGAACGCGAAAACCGGCACCTCTATCAGCTACAAGGATACCATGTTCCTGAGGTTTGAGAGCAGCAATGAATATGTATCGCAAAAGAAGAATGGCTTTATATACAGGGGCACTTTTAAAGTAGAAGACAACACCCTGGACATGGGTGCACGCGTATACACCATACTGAAGCATACCAAGTCCACACTGAAGCTGCAGGACGAGGCGGGTATCTATGAGTTTGAGCTGTACACCCCAACATCTGAAATGAATACACTGCCCAAGGAAGCGGCGGCACAGCCTGTAGGCAGCCTGACGCAAATGAAAGGCCACTGGTCGAAATTTAAGAGTACGGCATCAAAGACCATGAGCGAAATAGACTATACGCGCATGATCAAATTCCTGGACATCTTTGATACCTACAAACAGGATAACTACGGCTATATATTTGCTACCCGCGATGCTGATAACAGCCCGTCGTGGAAGATAGACAGGTACGATGCAGGCAAACAAATACTGTATTGCACGCCCATGCCGGGCAGCGCCAATGGCAAGGGTAACAGGGAACTGAGGGTGGTAAAATGCCAGGACAATGAGCTGGTGCTGGAAGAAGGCGGCATCACTATTTTCTTCAGGAAGTTCAAGCAATAGTGAACAGATAACAGTGAACAGAGTACAGTGAACAGATAACAGCGGTTTTATGCAGCAGATAGATAAGGATATACAGCAGTACCTGCCATTGTTGGGTAACGAGGAAAAAGAAAGCATACTGAACCTGATGAAGGTATTCGTACGGCTGAAGCAGGATGGCGGCAAACGCAGTACCGAAGCGCAGTACAGCCTGGAGATAGATGAGGCCGTGCGACAGCGAAAAGCTAATAGCAACAACGATCTTGAAGGCCTTTTATAGGGCCTTCTTTTTTTGCAGGAAGTTAACCATGTACACGCCGGTGAATATTAAGAGCGTAGCGAGGAGCTTAGTGATGGTGAGCTGCTCACCTGTGACGATGATGGAGATAATGGCAGCGCAGATGGGCTGCATGTAGATATAGGCACCTGCCGTAGAAGGGCTGAGATGACGCAGGGCGTAGATATTCCAGAGGTAGGTAAAGAAGGTGACGCAGATAACGATGAAGGCCACGCATAAATAATCGGTAGTGCTGAAGAGGCCCCAATCAATATCCGCAAATTGATGCCAGCCAAAGGGGATTACGAACATAAAGCCGAACAGGAAGACCCAACGGATAACAATGATAGGCCTGTAGCGCTGCATGAGGGGCTTGATGATGACCAGGTAGATGGCATAAGAGGTAGCGTTGAGGAAGACGAAGAGGTCGCCCAGGGCGGAGTTGCCGGTGATGGTTATTTCTTTACCTGCGCTCATTAAGACAATGGCGCCGCTGATGCCTAAGAGCAGTCCGATACTTTTGTTGATGCCTATCTTTTCCTTAAGCACAAAGGTGGCAATGAGTGTAATGATAAGCGGTGTGCTCATCATGATCAGTGCGCCGTGGATAGGAAAGGTGAGGTTGATGCCCATGAAAAAAAGCATCTGGTTGAGGCCCACGCCGAAGAGGCCGCCCAGCATAAGTATGGGCCAGTCTTTCTTAGCAATTTTTGTGCGGTATTTCTTACCTGCTGCAAAGCTGAGCCAGAACAATATAGTTACTACACTTACCCTGATGAAAATAAAGCCGAGGGGCTGAATGAGCCTTGGCATAACCTGCTTGGCCACCGTGAAGCCCGCACCATAAAATAGATTTGCGCCAAAAAGAGCAAGGTGTGGACCCCAACCCCTAAAGGGGCCTGCTTGTTTATTCATTCGGGTAAAGATAATTAAAGAGCGTTTATCCAGCTATCGATCACTGCTTTGTATTGTGTATGGGCATTTGGGATGGATAGCTTGTTGAAGGGGAATGTGCCGGCTTTATCCAATGCTGCGGAGAGGCTGAAGTCTTTCTGTGAAGCGATATAGAATACACCTTCTTTATGCAGGTGCTTCGCGAGGTATTCCTGTTCTGTTTGTCCCGGTGTGGGGATGATGATGGCTTTTTTATTGAGGGCTACAAGGTCCATGAGGCTTGAGTAGCCGCTGCGGCAGATAACCATGGAGGCCTGTTCTATAAGCGGCTGCAGTGTGGCTTGCGTGATCTGTTTGTGGTATTGGGTATTCGCCGGGATATTAGATGGTGGCGTAACATTGTTGCTGCCTTCTACGAAGACTACTTTGCCGGTGTAACCTTGCAGTTGTTGCCAAAGCAGTGCAGATAAAATACTGCGTTGCGGCTCAGGACCGGAGAGTAGTATGAGCAGGTGTTGTCCATCGTTTGTTATAGTCGTTTGTTCGAATTGCGATAGCAGGCCGATGTACTCCGCGTTGTGTGGCAGCTGTTTAGGGTGCGCAAGGGCACCGCTGAGGTTGGGCCTGCCGGGTACATCAACAACCCAGCATTTATTGAAATGCTGCAGCATTTTGTAGTGGAGCTTTGCAAAGATATTGTCGCTGAACTTGCCGCTACCTGTCTGTACCTGCAACTGGTGGGTCATTATCACCGAGGGTATGCGAGGGTGGTATAGGCCGTAACGGTTGTCGGAGATGGTAGCATCGAAATGTTGGGTTGCGCAGAGCTTGATCAACCAATCATGCTCGCGGCGGATGGTGCTGAGGATCTTAGGGACTTGCAGCATAATTGTTGGCATAAATCCCCAGGCGGAACGGCTATAGGAGACATTGTATCCCTGCAGCAAGACTGTTTCAATGGTGGGAAAGGCTTTATAAATAAAATCTATTTGCCACTGATCGCCCGCAAACACTACCTTGTGCCCCGAAAGCTGCAAATGCCTGATAAGAGGGATGCAACGACTTGTATGTCCTAAGCCCCAGTCGAGCGGGGAAACAAGGATTTTTTTAAGTTTTTGGGTGGACAATATTCATTATTTTTACAAAAGTATTATTTATTAAGCTGGCAATGATGAAGAAAACAATAGTGTATATCCTGTTGCTGAGTTTTGGCATGGTATTGGTACAATCTTGTGCAGGGTCGAGAAAGGGGTGCGGATGTGGCGCCGATATAAATAAGGTGCATAACAACAGATCGCGTCATATGTGGTAATAAAAAAGTTTTTATGTGGCAACAAGGACAAGATAAAACGTGGTTACATTATGTAAAGGACATCATTGCCGCTGATGTATATTCTGCTGTGTTCCTGGCAAGTTACCTGCGCCAGACAGCGATAAAGAGAAGTTACGTACCCTCGCTGGAGGTGATAGACCTTCAAAAATATAAGGTGATAAAAGACGTAAATAAAGTACGCATAGCTCTTAAAGAGCGTGTGCATATTCCATTCGTATTTGTAGTAGGGAAGAATTAAACACCCCGACCCCTCCCGCAGAAGGGCGGGACCTTGTTCCGGGGAGAGTTTATTTTACAGATAATAGCTACTCTGATTTTTTCTGTTCTATTTCGGTCTCTTTTTTGGCTTCATCCTTGCCTTCTTTGGCATCTTTGAATTCCTTCATGCCTTTACCTAAACCGCGGGCAAGATCAGGTATTTTACGGGCACCGAAAAGGACGATAATAGCCAGCAAGATCCAAAGCCATTCGCCGCCGCCGGGCATAGATAATAAATATAAAGGACGGATGTTGAGTATGGTTACTACCATAAGTATGCGTTGTGGTTGCAATAAAGGTACGAAATATTATCGGGCTTTAAAATCATGGGGCATAGGTGGATAGCCACATGATCTGTATCCACCTGCCATTTACTTTTTTGTAAAGATAGGTCGTTCCATGTGCGTCGAACATGCCTTTAGTATAAAATGCAGCAATCAGGAATACCGTTCTTTTGGTATTGAAGAAGGGAGCCGAGAAGCTGTATATCTCATTGTCCCATCTTTTATCCTGCAATTTCATCCGGGCCTCATAGTCACTGCGTTCTTTTTTGCCGGCCTCGCCTGTATGCTGGGGGGTAAATGCGTTGGCAAGAAATATATTGGTCCTTATAGTGTCATTGGCACAAATGGCGCCCTTGAATTTAGCGACATTGAAGGCGGTTATGGGCAGGTAGCTAAACGAAGTATCGCGGGTGCGGTATTCATCGTAAGGGTATTTAGGAACATTAATAAAAGTGAACAAAAAATCGACCTCCGAACTATCGAGGTATTTGTGGATTGAGTCGCGCTGGATAAAGAAGGCATCGCCGATAAGTGAAAGTTTGCTTAAGGGTGTACAGTCGAGATAAAAATGTGCAGGGCTGTTGTGCAGCAAACCGGGCCTTATGTCTTCAAATACCGAATAGATGTCGGGTTCCTGTCCATATAAGGCAAAGGCCAGGAAGAGGGCCAGTGCAGTGAACCATTTTCTCATTTAGCGATTTAAGCAGGATCTACATCGAATAGAACCTGTAGCGAAGTAAAGCCTTTTTGGGCAGTAATGATATTGCGCTGTTCTTTTGCCACTGCTTTGGTGGCTTCAATTAATTTGAGGTCGCGGTTACATTTTATCCAGAGCTCCTGTATGTACATATTGCGTACGCGGGCTACCAGTGCCGGTACGGGGCCTTTTACGTGAATGCCTTCTATGAGCTGCAAGGCGCTTGCTACCTGCGTGGCTGCTGCTACTGCTTTGGGTTCATCTTTGTGCTTGAAGATGATCTTTATCATCCGGGTAAAGGGCGGGTAGGCAAAATGATTGCGGTACTGTATCTCGTAGTCGTAGAAGGCCCTTACATCGTGGTCCTGCACCCATTTGAGTACGGGGTGCTTGAGGTTGTAGGCCTGTATGTAGACCTTGCCTGCTCCATCGCTGCGGCCGGCGCGGCCACTTACCTGCTCCATGAGCTGGAAGGCACGTTCGTTGACACGAAAATCGGGGTAGCTTAAGAGTGCATCGGCACTCAAAATGCCTACGAGGGAAATGTTGGCAAAGTCGAGGCCTTTTACAACCATCTGCGTGCCTACGAGTATATCTATCCTGTGTTTTTCCACATCTTCGAGCAGCTTGGGCAGGCTTTCCTTGCCGCGCATACTGTCAAGGTCCATGCGTGCCACGCGGGCTTCAGGGAAGAGTTGTTTTACTTCTTCTTCAATGCGCTCGGTGCCGAATGTTTTGCTTTGTATGCGATTGCTATGGCATTGCGGGCAGGTTTGTATTATTGGGTATTTGAGCCCGCAGTAATGGCAATGCAGCTTGTCGGTGCTCTTATGGTAAGTGAGCGATACGGCACAGTTGCGGCATTGCGGCACCCAGCCGCAAACCATGCATACCTGGAAGGGTGAATAGCCACGGCGGTTTTGGAAGAGTATTATTTGCTTCCTGTTTTGTAATGCAGTGATCATGGCCTGCTGCAGTTGAGGCGTGAGCATTTTCAAGCCTTGCTGTCTTACCATGTCGAGCGAGCGGGCATCTACCAGTTCTATACCGGGCATATTGACGCCGAGGTAGCGCTCTTTGAGCTGGGCAAAACCGTACTTGCCCTGCTTTACATTGTAGAGGCTCTCGATAGAGGGTGTGGCAGAACCGAGGATCACTTTAGCGCTGTGCAATGAAGCAAGGTATATAGCGGCATCGCGTGCATGGAAGCGGGGTGCCGGATCCTTTTGTTTGTAGGAGCTGTCGTGCTCTTCATCGGCTATTATGAGGCCGATATCGTTGAATGGCAGCCATAGGGCCGAGCGTGGGCCAACTACAATTTTATATGCATTTTTCCTCACCTTCTCCCATATCTCCACGCGTTCATTGTTGGTGAAGCGCGAGTGATATACGCCGAGCTCTTCGCCAAAATATGCATAGAGACGGCTAACGAGTTGCGTGGTCAATCCTATTTCGGGCAAGAGGAAAATGGCCTGTTTACCTGCGGCGAGGCATTCCCTTATTTTATGAATATAGAGTAGTGTTTTGCCGCTGCCGGTTACACCGTGCAGCAGTGCGACTTCTTTTTCATTTAAACCTTTTTCAAGGTCCTCATAGGCTTTTTGCTGTGCCGGAGTGAATTCTATTTCTGTCGCTTCTTTACCCTCTTTGTACACCAGCCTGTCCACCTCTTTATCTTCCACTATGAAGATGCCTTTATCTGCAAGGGCTTTCACCTGCACTGCCGTAGCTCCTGAACGCTCGATAAGATCCTGCTGGCGTACAAAATGACTTTTCATAGATAAGTCGATATATGCCATGAACAGCTCCAACTGTTTAGGTGCTTTTTGCAATTGGTCGAAGAGGGTATGCATGGCATCTTCGCCTTTGTATGCATGAGCGAGGGAAACTATTTTCTCTTTTTTGGGGCGATAGGAGGGTTCTAATGAATCGTTTATGAGTACGGCCTGGGCTTCCAGCAGCTCGTTGAGTACATTATTGAAATGGCGCGGGCCTACAATATTCCGTATCTCGCTTATGGAGAGCTCTTTGCGCATTTCCAGGGCCTCGGCGGCGAGGTAGGCTTCATCACTCCATTCGTAAACAGGGTTTTCTATTGCCGGGGACCAGATGAGCGTGGTCTCCGCCATCAGTTTAAGGTGGGCGGGCAAGGCAGCCTGCATTACTTCGCCGGGGGCAGCCATGTAATAGTGGGCTATCCAGTCCCAGAAGCGGAGCTGTTTTTCGTTTACGACAGGCTCCTCATCTATAATGCTGCGAATGGGCTTTATGCTGTATAGTTCGGGCTTGTCGTTGTGCAGGCGCTGTACTACCCCTGCATATTGTTTATTCCTGCCAAGTGATACCTCCACCCTCATGCCGGGACGCAAAAAGTCCTGCATTTCGGCAGGTACGCCGTAAGTAAGGACCTGGGGTAGATTAAGGGGAAGAATAATATCGGCAAACATGAGGGATGCAAGTTAAGAACCCAAAGCCCTAAAGGGGCTAAAATGATGCCGGAATTTATGAAAATGTGGATATCTCCCTCGCTATAACATGTTAAATGCCAAATATCACCCCGCGGTCTGCGGTGTTTTTCCGTACCTTTGCAGCATAACCGTACAAAGATTTACATGGCAAAACAGATGGAAAGAAAGTGTTCCTTTTGCGACAGGGCAGAAAGTGATGTAAGCATCCTTTTTACCGGGATGAAAGGCAACATTTGCGACCAATGCATAGAGAACGCGCATTACCTGCTGCAGGATGCAATGGGTGACAATAAGAAGAAGGAAAAAGAGACAAAACCGGCCAACGACCTTTCGCAGCATAAGATATATAAGCCGCGTGAAATAAAGCAGTTCCTGGACCAGTATGTGATAGGGCAGGACGATGCGAAGAAGATACTATCTGTAGCTATGTATAATCACTACAAAAGGCTGATGATGCCGATAGATAACGATGTGGAGATAGAAAAATCAAACATCATCATGGTGGGTGAGACAGGGACAGGTAAGACCCTGCTGGCTAAGAGTATTGCCCGCCTATTGCAGGTGCCTTTTGCCATAGTGGACGCTACGGTATTTACCGAAGCAGGCTATGTGGGTGAGGATGTGGAGAGTATATTATCAAGGCTGTTACAGGCTAGCAATTACGACGTAGCTGCTGCAGAACGTGGCATAGTGTACATAGACGAAATAGACAAAATAGGCCGTAAAAGCGATAACCCCTCGATAACCCGCGATGTAAGCGGTGAGGGCGTGCAACAAGCCATGCTGAAGCTGCTGGAAGGCGCTGAAGTACTGGTGCCACCACAGGGCGGACGCAAGCACCCTGAACAGAAGATGGTAAAGGTGAATACCACCAATATCCTATTCATATGCGGCGGCGCTTTCGAAGGTATAGACAAAATGATATCGCGCAGGGTACAGACCGCTGCGATAGGTTATAATGCCATAAAAGCCGGTAAAGAACTGGACCGTGCTAACCTGCTGCAGTATGTAAATGCACAGGACCTGCGCACCTTTGGGCTGATACCAGAATTGCTGGGCCGCCTGCCGGTGATCACCTACCTGAACCCGCTGGACGCGGACGTGCTGAAACGTATACTTACTGAACCAAAGAATGCTTTGATCAAACAATATACAAAGCTATTTGAGTACGAAAATGTAGCACTTGAAGTGGAGGACGGCGCGCTGGACTTTATGGTGAGCAAGGCCGTGGAATATAAGCTGGGTGGACGCGGATTGCGGGCCATCTGTGAAATGATACTGACGGATGCCATGTTCGACCTGCCATCTGAAAAACACAATGGCAAGCTGGTAATAACAGCGGAGTATGCACAGCAAATGCTGGACCATTCAAAACTTGGACTATCAAACGCAGCTTAATTTATAAAATAGCATATTACAAAACATGGAAGAGTTAATACAAGAACTACAAGACAAGGCCGGGCTAACTGAAGAGCAAGCCCTGAAAAGCCTGGACACGATAAAAGCCTACATAGAATCCAAACTGCCCCCGATGATGAGTGGTATGATGGACAATTTCCTGGGCCAACTGCCAAAGCAAGACAATAAGATCGGCTAGAAGCTGAAAGAATGATACTTAAGAAAATGCCCCGCGAATGCGGGGCATTTTTAGTAGGGGTATTTTAAAAC
>APMI01005163.1_pt1 | contig 21129 bp, 22 predicted proteins | sample 667938 | NCBI WGS metagenome assembly APMI01 (sample SAMN01084076, study PRJNA167559) | wastewater metagenome | biome: Wastewater | place: Denmark: Ejby Moelle, Odense | collected 2011-11-28
ACCCGCCATTATCCCATACTTCCTTCAAAACGGGCATATAATTACCCGGACAAATTATATTGTCGCTCCTTTACCGCAGCCACAGGGTGATTTTTACTATGGCATATTTTATGAAGTTCAGTTTGCTGAACCACCCGTTAAAGATTATCAACTCAATGCAACTTACTCACTTACTCAAAACAATTATTCAAACATAAAGAAACGAACATGAAAAAGATTTTATTTATGATGGCGCTGGCATTTTTATCCGCAACAGCCGTGGAGGCGCAGGACAGCAGCCATTTGAAAAAACGACCTTCCAACTATGACACATCTTTTAACGGTACAGATACCACAAAGATGCGTAAGAAGTGGAATAAGGATAAGATGAAAAAGCGCCACAACGACAAAAATATGCCTGATTCGCTGAATCAAATGGACACGCTGAGACGCCAGGATAATTGAGAACGTTAAAAGGAATTCAAACTCATTTTAAAATAAATACTATTAATATGTCAAAAGGGAAAATTATTACAGGAATAGCAGTGGGTACTTTGATTGCCCTGGTACTAATTCCTTCAACGAGAAAAATGATCACAGAAGGTTTAAAAGATCTGCGAAACACACTCAGGGATTTTGCAGATGGAGCAGAAGACCTTGCTGATAAATCAAATGATGTTGCTGATTCTGTAAGGGCGGCCGAACACGCCATCAAATAAAATTCATCATCATAAGTATTTAAAGAACTTCATATGTCAATTTTTAAAACCCCTGCCTATGTTGCATCTGGATCATTTGTGGGCGGCAAAACGCTCGGGAAAACAGAAATAGAAAGAAATGGTCCGGGTAAAGATGAATTGCTGATCGACATTTTGTATTGCGGCGTTTGCCACTCTGATATTCACCAGGTAAACAATGACTGGAAGAATACGATCTATCCCTGTGTGCCGGGTCATGAGATCGTTGGCAGGGTAGTAGAAGCAGGAAACGCCGTTACAAAATTCGATAAAGGCGATATTGTTGGCATCGGTTGCATGATCGATTCCTGTGGCACTTGCACTTCCTGTCATGAGGGCGATGAGCAATATTGCCAGGGACCGGTTGGTCCTACAATGACGTACAATGGCTATTTCAAACCTGATGGGTCCGGCTTCAATACATTTGGTGGTTATTCCGGCGCCATCGTTGTTAAAGAATCATTTGTTCTTCATATCCCGCCAGCACTGGACATAGCTGCAGCCGCTCCCATCCTTTGTGCTGGCGTTACTACCTACAATCCGCTTAAGAATGCCGGTGTTAAACCGGGCGATCGGGTGGGTATCGCCGGCATCGGTGGGCTTGGACATATGGCTGTAAAAATTGCCAAAGCAATGGGCGCAGAAGTAACGGCGATCACTACCCGAAAAGATAAAAAGGATGCGGCGTTGAAACTGGGGGCTGATGGTGTGCTCATATATGAGGATGAAGATGCCATGAAGCAATACGAGAATTATTTCAATTTTATTTTGGTAACCATCCCGGAAGCATTTGATGTAAACCCCTATGTATGTTTGCTGCGTCCAAAAGGTAGTCTTGTTACAGTAGGATTGCTGGGTCCGTATCAACAACCCACTAATAATATGGAAGTGGCAAAGCTAGGGCGGTCTGTTGGAGGATCGCTGATTGGTGGAATTCAATCAACACAGGATGTACTGGATTTTTGCGCCGAACATCACATTCTTCCTGATGTGGAAATGATCGATATAAAAGATATCAATGAGGCTTTTGAAAAGATAAAGGATGAAGAAGTTCGTTTCAGGTATGTGATAGATATGAAGAGTTTGAAGCGCATGGATTAGCTGATCAACGTTAGCCCAATACATATACTTTTTAAAGAGCGTACTATTTTTAGAAGACCGGGAAGCAAAAGCTTCCCGGTCTTCTTTTATTCAAACATCGCCTATTTATAATTCATCAACAGGCTTTGTGTTTGTATCTTTTTGAGCGGATCAATGATCTGCAGTTGATACATGCCATTGCTTAAGATTGCCGGCAAGCTGATATGGTGGCTGGCATTTCCTCCCGGGTGTTCAAGGCTTTTTGAGAACACTGTCTCACCTGTAGTGTTTACCAGCCGGATACAATATTTTCCTTTTGTTTGATTGGCAAATTGCAGGTTGAAGGTATGGCCTTCAACCGGGTTGGGATATGCTTTTACTGAAGGCGTTTCGGCAACAGGTATGGCAAGTTTCTTAAACCTGATCCTGAACCTGTTGGCAGCAGATGAAGCTGGATCTGCATTGATCGTAAAAGAAAGGGAAGTCGTTGCGGTGAGATCAATGGCGGTAACAGTTTTAAGATAGTCATCTTCCAGGATGGCTGACAAATCACTATTGTTTAAACTAACCCCAACTAATTCCAGCCTGTAATTCTGAGGCTTCATGTTCCACATGCGGAATTGAATGCTGTCAGCCTCTTGCAACGGTTGTCTCGCTTCTATGGCCAGCAACTTACCAGCGTTTTCCACTGCAAAGTTCTCTCCCGGGTTGCCGATCTTGGGGGCATCTTCTTCGTCAATTTCATTTGTGAATCTGTTATTGAAAACGATCGTATTGGCGTCCTTCATGTCGTTGCCATCTGCATTATAAAGCCTGGTCTCCAGTTTCATTATGCTGGAAGCAGTGCCCGGGCGGAAGCCAAGTCCATTGCTGCCATTCCTTTTACTGCTTTCGTGGAAGGTGATGGTTCCGTTGCCGGCGCCGGCCTTTACAAAAAACGCCTGTCCACTTTCGATAATTGTATTTTGTTGTCCCAGCACATAACTTCCCCCGCTGATCATGCAATTAAAATTGTTGATGGCGCTAAAGGTTTGATAGATACCCAGGCTGTTACCATTCAACTTTTTAGAATCCCACACATAAAAAAGATTGTTCACGCTTGAGCTTCTTGTGAGTCCGGTGAAATCAATGGCAGACGCATATAGGTTGGGTACCAGTGTAAAACCATTGGCAGCTACGCTTATGGATTGGTCACCCATATTGATCCTGCCCGTTGTTCTGAGGGTAGTGGCAGATGAGTTGTTGATGTTACCGCTAATGCCTTTGCTCCGGTCGCCCCGGATGTAGAGAAAATAGGCCAGCTTATCATCAATATTGTTATTCGTATTGTTGACCCCTGTCCAGCCGGTGCCGTTCCAGTAAAGCATGGCGGCATTCTGGGCAGTATTGTCAAATCCTGCGGACTGGGCTGCAGCTGTCGGACCGGTGCCTGTTATCTGCGTTCCATAACCGGGTAGATTATTGTCCTGCGGATTAGGATTGGCATCGCCTTCCTGCCATGCCTGCCGTATCGTTTGTCCTATACCGGTCGGAAATACATAGCGTGTTATGAACAATATACTCTGAATCTTTCAACTCTTCATATAGCGCCAAGCTCCTTTGATAGTGAAGGATTGCTTTTTCAGAGTGACTTCCCATCAAGTAATTATTTCCACAAATGTAATTTTCAGAAGCCTCTATTTTTGTTTTTTCTATACCGGTTAACTCTATTGTTTTTACATTGTTAATTTCCTGAAGGGATTGCTGAAAATCGTTAAATGAATAATACGTTTCTGCAATTGCTATATATGTTTAGGCTTCGTGGAATTTCCATTTATTTTTTTGGGTGATCGCTAGTATTTCCCTTAGATATTTAAGTGCCGACGCTTCATCCTTATTAACCACCGCAGTTTTTGCAGCTTTCTCCAGTACAACCGATCTTGAAGAATCATTGGTTGCTTTTGCCAGTAAGGTTGCCAGGCTGTCCGGCAAGTTGGTTTGAGCATTGGCGACAGAAACAAAGCAAAAGTAAATAACCAGCAGGCACGTTATTTTCATTCTTGCTATCATGGTAGTTGATTGGAATTAAGAGTATTGCCAGTGATTTAATAAGCCTCAGCCTCTTCTATTCCATTTATTAATGGCTTCTGTTTTATTGCTGACATGCAGCTTTTCATAAATGTTATGTATGTGCTGTGTTACAGTACCAACAGAAATGGAAAGCTTTGCTGCGATTTCTTTATACAAAAACCCTTTTGATAACAAGTTAAGGATTTCGTTTTCTTTATTGGTCAAACTTTCATGTCCCGGTTTTTTTGCTTCTTTAAAATGGTTGATCACTTTACGGGCAATGGGCGTGCTCATGGGGCTGCCGCCCTGGTGAAGTTCTTTAATGGCCTCAATGATCTTTTCGGGAGCTGTTTTTTAATAAATAACCACTGGCGCCTGCGGCCAGTGCATCAAATATTTTTTCGTCATTTTCATAAATAGTGAAGATCATGAACTGTGTGGCCGCACAATCATTTTTGATGCGGCGCATGCAGTCGATCCCGTTCATGCCCGGTAGATTGATATCCATGATCACGATATCCGGCTGAGCATCGGTAATACGTGGCATGGCATCTTCCGCAGTGGGGGATGAGGGCAGCAGCAGCATATCTGCTTCAGCCTGTATGATCCTTTCCAAAGTGCTCCTGATCTCAGGAAGGTCTTCTGCTATACTTACAGTGATCATGCTGTAAATGTATAAAATGCTGGTACAATATGCATCTAAGATTTCTTAGGCAGAATTCGCTATCCATGTATGGAAAAGGATTCGGTAACTAATCGGCGGTTAATTACCGGAGGTTGCCTGCGGTTTACTCAGCAGGTCGTCATTGGTTACACCCTGTTTTTTTGATACGCTTTCTGTTAGTTTGCCAAAATTAAAAGTAAGTGAAAGCACGACGCCACGCCTCACCCGGGTATTGATATTGGAAGTGTAAAAATTCATGTCCCGGGTAATGGTCTCGAAAGACCGGTCTTTCTCAAAAAAGTTTACAGCTCTTATGGAGATATTCAGTTTGTCTTTAAACACTTTGTAATTAAAAGCCAGGTTGTACCAGGTGCTGAAAGGGTAGGTGGTCTGGATAGTGATCGGGTCTTTCCAAAAACCAATGTAATTACTTACGCTGAATTTTGGCGTAAACTGGTAGCGGTGATTGAAATTGAAATTACCACCAAAACCACTATTTGATTGAAGCTTGTCAGATGTATTGGTAACACTGCTGTAACGAAGCGAACCGTTGATAAAGAGGCTCCATTTGGGCGTTAATTTCGCATTCAGGTTCAGGTTAAGACTGAGCAGGTATTCTTTACCAATATTAAGACTGGTAGTTTTTGTTACGCCGCTTTGTGCATCATAAAAAGCATAGTCGAGTATTTTGTTATCGCTATAACTTCCTTCGATGCCTGCGCCGGCAAAGGTAGTTCCCTTGCCATAACGTAGCTGTCCGGCAACGCTGTGAATGGTTTGGGGTCCCAGCCTGGGATTGCCAAAGGATATATTGAGAGAGTCGTTGTTGAATACAAACGGATTGAGATCTGAGATATAGGGGCGTGACAATCTTTTATTGTAACTAACGGTAAGGGTTGTAACATCCGATAGCTTATTCGTGAACTGTATATTCGGTAAAAACGTACTGTAAGCATTTTTCACTGTCGTGCCTGAACTGATGAAGTTACCATCTACATTGGTGTATTCCAGCCTGGCGCCAACACGCAGGTTTGATTTTTTGATCTTAATACTGTACATGCTGTATACACTCAGCACATCCTGCGCATACTTAAATTTATCTGTATTGGCGGGGTTCAGTTCATATTTATCGAGTGCATCATATTTTACCAGGCTTTCAAAATCAGAGCTGGCCCTGCGCAGGATGGCCTTCAGTCCTGCATCCAGTTTTCCATTCTTGCCGGTGGGTACACTATGGTCTGCCTGCAGCGTGTACTGGTTATTGACTGCATGGCTTTGGTTCACTAAGAACCTGTCTGTAACCGGGTTGTCCTGGCTGCTGTTCAGTTCAGCTTCGCTTTTGCCGAATTCGCCAAAGAATTTAAAAGTGAATTCTCTTTCTTTATTCTTACTGAATTTTTTTATGTAGTCCGTTCCTGCGCTTATGCCGGGCGTATTGGTCTTATTGTTTAATTTGTATAAACTGCTTAGGGATGGCACATTGCTGAAATCTGTTACGATGGTCTGCTCAGATACAGTCCTGCCATTCCAGCTATCAATATTGGCGTACAGGCTAAACGTGTTCAGTGAATCAGCTTCCCAGCTCAGTTCTGCATTGCCAAACTGCCAGTTGCCGTTATTCCGCTGGTCGCCAAACAAAGTTCTTTTAGTAAAAGCCGCTGTATTGGTTGGTACGGTAGTGTTTTCATTCGGCTGCGAAACAGGACTGGTACCGCCGAAATCGTAAAATATACTGGCGCCGACCCTGCCGAATTTTGCATTGCCATTTACTGAAAGGTCGTTCAGTTTATCACTCGTACGGGAAAAAGAAGAGATCGTTCCATTGTATCCTGCCACTTTCTTCTTTGTAATAATATTGATCAATCCGCCGATGCCTTCGCCATCATACTTCGCAGATGGGCTTGTGATCACTTCTATCTTTTGAACAAGCGCCCCGGGAAATGCCCTTAGTGCCTCCTTGATATTGTTGGCAAACATGCTTGTTTCCCTTCCATTGAGCAGCACTTTGAAATTTGATTTGCCATTCACTTTAATATTGTCTTCTCCATCCACGGTTACAAAGGGTGCTTTTCGTAAAAGATCGATCGCAGTTTCAGATTTGCTGGCCGGGTCATCTTCCACATTAAAAATGATCCTGTCGTCACCCTGCTCTACCAATGGTCTTGCTTTTTTTACCACCACTTCTGCAAGAGAGGCGGTTGACTTTTTCAGTTGAACGGGCTCCAGTTGCAGTGTTTTACCAGCCTGTACCGAAATGACAAGCTCAAACCTGACAAACCCGAGGTGGCTAAAGCGGAGGACATAACTACCGGTATCATTTACGTTCATTTGATAACTTCCATCTTCTTTTGAAATGCCGCTTTGAAGCAAGAGTTGGAGGTTAGATGGTCTTACCAGCTGAATGGAAACAAAGGGCAGGGCTTTATTGATGCTGTCGGTAACGGTACCGGTTACAATATTTTTTTGTGCGCTGGCAGTTGTATGGATATCAAACAAAGCCGCTATCAGCAGCATGTACAATAAATTTTTTTTCATAACTATACTCCGGGCTGTTATAGCTGGCGGATCATAAGATTACGAACATATTCGTTTTGCCGGTATTTTATTTGATGAAAGGCGGTTAAAAGGGATGTGTTCAGCACTGGCGGTTTCGTTTGCCATAAGTGATCTTCAATCAGGCAGCGGGTTGTATCACAAGAAATTTTATGTTGGGATATTCTTTCCGGATAGCATCCCTGATGCGGTCGATGGATTCCTGTAGTTGCTGGATTTGCAGGGCAGCTTGAAATTGAACTTCTATCATCAGTAATATCTCTTCCGGGCCAACATAGATTTAGAATATCCGCAACATTCTTTCCGTAAAAGGGTCTTGTTCTGAGATGGCCATGATCCTTTCCCGGGTTGCTTTCGATACACTTTCACCCATCAGCAGGCTATGACTTTCTCTTGCCAGCACCAGTGAAAGTCCACATAACAAAACCCCTACCAGCAGGGAGGCGAGCCCATCCATGTAACTGATATTAAAATGGTGGCCGATCCACATACAACAAATTACGATCAGCAATCCTGCCACGGCACCGCCATCTTCAAACATTACTAAAAAATCGGTAGGATTTTTACTGTCAATCACAGCCTGCCACCAGGATTGACCCTGCCGTACTTTATTGAATGCCCTGAGCGCTATGACAAACGAAATGCCTTCAAAGACAAGGGAAGCAAACAATACAATATAGTTCCAGAAAGGATCTCCAAACACCGGCGGATCAATGATATGGATGATGCCCTGGTAAATTGAGATACAACCACCCAATCCGAATATGAGCATCGATACAATGAACGACCAAAAGAAAAGTTCCCTGCCATAACCAAAAGGACGTTTGCGGTCCCGCGGCCGGCGGCTTTGGCGGATACCCCATAAAAGCAATAATTCATTTACCGTATCTACAAGTGAATGAATTGCCTCGGCAATCATCGCCGAACTGTTGCTGAGGCTACCAGCAACAAATTTGGTAACGGCAATAAGGATATTGGCCACCAGCGCACTGTAGATGGATAAGTTAGATCTTAAGTCTTTGCCTTCATCAGTTTACTCCATGGGGAAGCTTGGTTTAAAAGAATGCTTGCGCTTATAATTAACAAAAGAATACTCAATAACTAAATCCGTGCCTTGTTGGTCGGTACAGTTTTGCTTATTAATGGGGAATGAACGGTAGTGGTGTAGAAAAAAAGCACCTGTTTAAACCCGGTAATATTGCCTTGAGGAATCTTTTGCTTGAAAAAGCGTGGTGGTGCCTGGAATTATTGATGGCAGGAACTTTGAACAAAGAGTGTTATAACCAAACAAATCAATAACAGATGAAAAAGTACAGCATCATTTTTTTACTGGCAGCCGCCATTGCTTCCTGTAATAATGATAACACAAATGAAAACGCTTCACCTTCCGGTGATTCTGCCGTTAAAGATTCAGGCACTGGCGGAGCAGTGATCGATGGCAACATGAGGGGTAACAGCAACGCCGGCACTGATACTGTAATGAGCAATGGCACACAGGGAGCCGATACCACTACTACCCGGAAAAGGCCGGCGGACAGTGCAGATAGGCACTAGGTTTTCCCAATTAACATATCAATTAAAACCAAATTTTATCCGTAAACAAAAATTGAACAGATTATGAAAAAGAACATCATTTTGCCAGCACTTATTTTAATGGGTGCGGTATCTTCAGCGAATGCGCAAACAGACAGCACCCGTACTGCTGTAGACAGCACCGTTACCCGTACAGAAACCGTGAATTATACAAGAACAGATACGGTCAGCAGTTATAATAATAACAGGAATACTTCTTCAGATAAAGAAGGCGTTCGGTTTGGTATCAGGGCGGGTGTAAATTCCTCCAATGTAATTAAGAACGGAAGTGGTGATGTGGATCTTTCCACCGGGGCCAAGATCGGCTTTAATGCAGGCGCATTTTTAGAGATTCCGCTAATTACCGGCTTTAGCATACAACCCGAAGTACAGTATTCACAAAAAGGGTTTAAGTCTTCCGGCACATATCTGTCAAACCGTTTTGAGAACAAGATCACTACTAATTTTATCGAAGTTCCATTATTGGCCAAATTCAAGCCCACCCGTAATTTCGCCATACTGGTAGGTCCGCAGTTCTCGTTCCTTACATCTACCCAAACGAAATACTCAGTTAACAATGCTTCTTACGAAACTAAAGTGCAGCAGGATATTGATAACTTAAGGAAGAATATTTTGGGTGGCGTAGTGGCCATTGAAGCGATGGGCGGTCCGATCGTTTTTGATCTTCGGTACAGTCTCGATTTCCAACGAAATAATGGTGATGGAAGTACTACCATCCCGAACTATAAGAACCAGGTGATCTCATTAAGTGCAGGAATAAGATTGTAAAGACATTCATAATAAAAAGAAAAAAGCCCCAATTGGGGCTTTCTTTATGCTTAAACTCAAATCAAAAAAACTGCGTTGAATTAAAAAAACTTTAAACACAATAATGGTCGATAAGATAAAGAGACCAGATCGTTTCACATCAGGAACCTGGTGGTACTCTCTTATTGTCCACTTTAATTTTATAAATATAGGCAGTGATAAAGATAGCGATGGAGAAGGCCGCGATAAACAGTATCCATTTCACGGGGGTAAAGTTTTAATGTTAATAATTAAAAATTTAAGCTGTTCAGCATTCTTGAAACGCTTTTACAATTTAATATTTCCTTCAATGGAATCATCGTATGTTTTTCCCAATATAGCGCCGACAGCCGTTTTTACCATTGATACGATCTTTCCATGCTTGTTATCCCAATAATATCCTTCTGCAGGGATTACTTTTATAACCGATATCCTTGGGTCATTCTCTCCTTCGGTAAACCATGCTTTTAAAATTGGTTCCCAAAGCTCGCTGATAAGAGCCTGGTCTGTGGAGATCGTTGCTTTACCATAGATCGTGAGAAAATCTGCATACTGCGAACCCTGCAATAACACCTGTACAGTTGCGTCCTGCTTCAATTCTTCATTCTTATGGCTGTCAGTGGCACTCAGGAACCAGAGATTGCCATCATCATCTACTTTTTGTATCGACATTGGCCTGGTTGAAAAAGGTTGACCATTGGTGATACTGGTACAAAAAAAACAGATCGAAGAATCCTTCACTGTTTCTTTTATCCGGTCTATCGCTTCCTGGCCGGCAAGGTTTTTAAAATTGTCTTCCGGCTGATTTTTATTGATGCTGTCCATATCAATTGTTTAAATGTTTGCAGGTGATAAGCCAAAAGATGTTCCAGAATTATTCCAGTAGTTGGGAACAGGTTTTGTCATGAATAAAAATGCATTTCAATTTCAGTGATCATACAATCTTTTTTTATGCTTTCTTCTTTAGCGATACAGTTTCAATGGCTCCTGCTGCTGGCACTACCCGTAGCCTGCATCTCCTGGACAGTTACCCACGAGGAAATTTTCAGGGAACCACGGGAGTTTTGTCAGAAATATTCCAGGGAGAGAAAAGCATTGTTTGCACGTAAATTCTTTTACGTATTTACCTGTGAGTATTGTTTTAGCCATTACGTATCCTTATTCTTTATCATCATTGTAGATTTTCGGTTACTCGTTCATAACTGGCTGGGCTATGTGATCGCCCTTTTCTCACTGGTATGGATCGCCAACATTTATATGAGCCTGTTTGGTATGATACGGCTTGGCATTAAGAAAGAACGAACAGAAATAAATATTGCAGAGGAACAATTGACAGGCAAGACAGACCAGTAAGCTGTGGTTTTTACACCTCGGATTTTTTGTGTTGAGGAAGAATAGGTACATTTTTTTAACGCTCATGAAATCAATATTTTTCTTAGACCGCTTGAACTTCCCTTCATCCTGGGTAACTTTAGCGTTCAACAGATCGCTGCATTTCCCGTTTTGCTGCGATCATCAAACGGTTAAAAAAATTGTATGAAAAGTTTTTCTTTGCTCATTGCTTTTGTGTGCCTCCATATGCCCGGTTCTGCTCAGTCTTTCAGGGCTCCGGCTTATCCGCTGATAACACATGATCCCTATTTCAGCATCTGGTCTGCTACCGATGAATTGACGGCTTCCGCTACCAGGCACTGGACAGGCACTGATCAATCTTTAATTGGTTTGTTAAAAGTAGATGGAACCATTTATCGTTTTTTAGGAGCTCCCTCTGTGAATTATAAGACCGTTCTGGCAGCGGCAGATGAAACCAATTACCCGGCATTGTACACAGAGAACGATCCCGGCACCAAATGGATGGATCCTGCTTTTGACGACAGCAAGTGGAAGAGCGGGCAGGCCCCATTCGGCAATAAAAAAGATGTTTCCAAAACGATGTGGCTGGGAAGGGATATCTGGGTTCGCCGCACTTTTGCTTTAAGCGATACCAGCTTTAATAAACTGTTTTTAAAACTGCAGCATGATGATGATGTGGAAGTATACCTCAATGGTAATGTACTTTATGCAGTGAAAGGATATACCGGCAAATTCATCTATATCCCTTTCAGTGATTCGGTGATGCACAGTCTTAGAAGAGGGAAGAATGTACTTGCCATTCATGTTAGCAATCCCGTGGGTGATGCCTGGCTGGATGCCGGTATAGTGGATGAACACGCAGTTTCTGCGGATGAAAACATACCTGTGGCCATTCAAAAAAGCGTTCAGCTCAATGCTACGCAAACAATGTATTCGTTTAGCTGCGGCGCAGTTGATCTTGATCTTGCATTTACTTCGCCCTTACTCATCAATGACCTTACGGTTTTGTCAAGACCAGTTTCTTATATCAATACAAAGGTTCGTTCAAATGATGGTACAGCACACACTGTGGCGTTGTACCTGGGCGCTTCAACAGATATTGCGGTGAACTCACCGGTGCAGCAGGTAAAAGCGCAGCAATACAGCAGCAGTGGATTATCGATATTAAAAGCGGGTACGGTACAACAACCTGTTCTAAAAAAGAAAGGAGATGATCTCCGGATCGATTGGGGATACTTTTACATCGCAGTGCCCGGGAGCAGTTTAGTGAGCCAGTCCATCGCTCCAACAGAGGATATCTCAAAAGCATTTGAGCATCGTGTATCAGGCATCACAACCGGCAAACACTTAATGCTGAATACGGTGATCAAAATGGGAGAGGTGGGCAGTGAAGCAAAGGAGCAATTGATACTGGCGGGTTATGATGATCTTTATTCAATACAGTACTTTGGCAACAACCTGTTGCCCTGGTGGAAAAAACAGCCAGGTACAAGTATCGAACAGCAATTGTCTGCAGCAGCAAAAGACTATGCTACGGTGATCAAAAAATGCGAAGCGGTGAATGAGCAAATTCACCAGGATGCCTTACTCGGTGGTGGCGAACAGTATGCAACACTTTGTGATCTGGCCTACCGGCAAAGCATATCCGCACACAAACTGCTGCGAAGCAATACCGGCGAACTGCTTTTTTTATCCAAAGAAAATTACAGCAACGGTTCTATCAATACGGTGGATGTTACCTATCCTTCCTCGCCATTGTACCTCTGTTACAATACGGAACTCCTCAAGGGAATGCTCAACGGAATTTTTTATTATTCCGAAAGCGGCAAATGGAAAAAGCCATTCCCGGCGCATGACCTGGGCACCTATCCGCTGGCCAATGGGCAAACCTATGGAGAAGACATGCCCGTGGAAGAATGCGGTAACATGATGTTGCTTACAGCCGCTATTTGCAGGGTGGAAGGAAATATTTCCTATGCAAAAAAGCACTGGAAAACTTTGCAGGGATGGGCTGCATACCTCGCCAAAGAAGGATTTGATCCTGCCTTGCAATTGTGTACAGACGATTTTGCAGGCCATTTGGCGAGGAACGCCAACTTATCAATGAAAGCGATCGTTGCATTGGGTGGATATGTGCAGCTACTCGAAAAAGCGGGTGATCAAAAAGCCGCCGACTCATTCCGGAACATCACCCGGCAGATGGTTACCAACTGGATGGCACTGGCGAAAGACGGCGATCATTACGCCTTAACTTTTAATGACAAAGGAACCTGGAGCCAGAAGTACAATCTTGTATGGGATAAAGTATTGCAACTTGATCTTTTTCCACAGCAAGTGTATGAAGATGAGATAAAGTATTACCTCGGCAGGCAACAGGCATTCGGGCTGCCGCTGGATAGCAGGAAGACCTACACCAAATCTGACTGGATCACATGGACCGCTGTACTGGCCTCAAGGCAGGAAGAGTTTAAACAATTGACCGACCCCGTGTATAAATATGTTACACAAACATCCTCCCGTGTTCCGCTGAGCGACTGGCACGAAACCACCGATGGTAAAATGGTAGGCTTCCAGGCAAGAAGTGTGGTGGGCGGCTATTTTATGAAAGTGCTGGAGCGGAAGCTAAAGAGTAAATAGACTTCTTAACAAGCCCTTTTCATTTTTTCAGTTTTGTCGTTGCGCAGATCTGTCAAAGACATCGGCAGCTCCATGTCTTTTCGATAGCAGTTAAAAAGGCAAATCGACAAATAAAAAGCTAAAAAAATTAGTAATTTGTAAAAAATAATTCCGAACTTGTTGTGGCAAATTTTCTTCTAACCAAAGGTTTCGTTCGCCATGAACCAGGTAACGCCAATACAAATAACAATTCGCAAAATATTTTTAAGGGAGGTGCCGAGGATAGGACTGTACTCCCAGGCCAATCAACGGATATCAACGCTTGCTAAGAAAAATGGAGGCAACTGGTCACGCACTTTTAATTGCTGGCATTTTGATTACAACGCTGAAAATTATGCGTTGATCAGGCGGCTGTTTTCAAATTACCAGCTTGTGGTGATGGCAGAAGAAGGGCAGCCTGCAAACGCTCCCGCTAAGATCAGCTTGCCTGTACCGGTACGGAATATACCTGCTAAGAGGAATCACTATAACAAAACACAATTTTCTACGGATACCGGAACCTCATTCATTTCAGAAAGCAACCTGGATGAATTGAATAAGTACAAAGTGCTGCTGACACTGTCAGGTTACAGTCCGAATACGCAATCCACTTACCGGAACGAGTTCGCCGGATTCCTCAGGCAATTAAAGAATATTCGTGCACAGGACCTTGACCCGGAAAGATTATCAGCCTATTTTTTCTATTGTCATACCCGGTTAAAACTCTCGGAAAACACTATACACAGCCGCCTGAATGCGCTCAAACTTTATTATGAAAAGGTGCTGGACAGGGAAAAGTTTTTTTGGGAAATACCAAGACCGAAGAGGCGTTTTATTTTGCCCAAAGTGATCGCAGAAGAAAAGATCATCAAAGGATTGATGCAGGTGACCAATCTCAAACACAAAGCACTGCTGGTAACTGCCTACAGCGCAGGGCTGAGGGTGAGCGAAGTAGTGCAATTGAAAATAACTGACATTGATAGTTGCCGGATGCAAATATTTGTAACAAAGGCCAAAGGGAAAAAAGACAGGATGGTGAGCCTGAGCGTTTTTGCACTCAATGTTTTAAGAGCTTATGTATCAGCATTCAAACCAAAGGAGTGGCTTTTTGAAGGACAGGACCCTGCAGAACATTACAGCACGAGGAGCGCACAGGAGATCTTTAAAGCTGCATACTGCAAGCAGGGATTACCGAAAAATATCAGTTTCCACAGCCTGCGGCACAGCTTTGCAACACACTTGCTTGAAAATGGTACAGACATAAAATACATCCAGGAAATTCTTGGACACAACGACATTAAAACTACCTTACGATATACGCATGTTAGCCAACGATCGCTGCAGGCAATCGAGAGTCCGCTTGATAAGATCATGCGTAAGATCGGGTACAAAACGGCAACCCCTGCTTACCTCGATCCGGAGATCAAGCCATTTTAATTTCTGCCGGTCATTGCTGATGACATGTATTTTTTTGATCAATGTCAAATTTTTATTCCGTCTCCAAATTGTGTTTGGCTTTTGCAAATACATTGGTAAGATGGCGGGAGTGAGTTACCGGCACCGGTGTTATGTTTTGCTGCTTGTTCCTGCGTTTTTTTAAGAAATAGGCGAGTGCAAAAGTACCAGCGGTAACGGCGGTGGCGATCATGATATTCTTGTTCATACAATTATTTTTTGTTGATAAGAAAAGAGTATAACAAAAATGTTTCCATTAATTGATAGCTTATGATACTGAAAAGAATGGGGAATTGCGTACGCAGCAAGATGCAGGCTGGTATATTTTAACCCGCTTGAATATCCTGGTATACTAATCCATACGGCAAACAAGCATTGAGTGCAGGCAATGATCCGGTTATCGTCCGAAGCGGTAATGCGTTGCAAGTGGATGTACTTTTGCTTCCAGCAAGGCCGTGATAATGTCCATCGCCTGTACAGAAAATGTGATCCCGTTTCCACCAAAGCCGAGTACAAAAAGTGCATTGTCATATTCGGGCGATTTTCCGATATAAGGAAGCCCGTCTTTTGTCGAACCAAATACACCTGCCCAGCTAAAATCTTCGATGAATGTAATACCCGGTAATAGCTTCTTTAGCTTTTTTTGAAGGGTGACTGATTTTTTTTCTTTAAGGTGCTGCTGAAAAAAAGAGAAATTGAAATTGGAATCTTCTCCGCCTACCAGCAACCTTCCATCATCGGTTGTCCGCATATAGAGGTAGGGCGATTCTGTATTCCACAAAAGAGTTTGTTCTAATAAGGGAGGTAACTCAATCTGCTGTTCACTTACGCAGGCATAAGTGTAAAACAATTTTGAGATCTTTTCTTTTAGCAGGTTCACAGTTTCGAAACCGGTGCAAAAAATAATTTTATTGCAGGTAACCGTTCCTGTTGGTTTAATATGCAGTACAGGCCGGGCATTACTGAAATCGAATTTTTCAATCTCCGTTTGATCGTACACTTTCATGCCCCGTTTTACATTCAGGCAAATCAGTTCATGTGCCAGTTTGTAGGCATCAACGCTGGCGGCAGTTTCCGATAAGATCGCACCGGAAGATACAACGCCGTAATTTTTTTTCACCTGTCCTGCTGAAAGCCATTTTACGCCGAGCTCATGCCTGTTCCGGATATTGAATTCTTTCTTCAGGTCACCCGCTGCAGTCTTGTCATGGGCGAAGTAGAGGGATTGCTTTTTTTCAAAGCCACAGTCTATTTTCAAATCGCTAACCAATTTGTCAAGCTTCCTGATCGCATCAATTCCAGCCCTGTAGCAGGCTGCTGCCTGTTCTTCGCCGATCATGCCGGCAAGTTCATAGAGGGCAACATCAATTTCATACTGCAGCATACTGGTGGTGGCAGCAGAACTTCCCTGGGCAATGTCCCGTTTGTCGAGTAACAGTACCTGGTGGCCTTTTTCCATCAAAGCATGGCTTACAAGGGCGCCGGTAATGCCGCCGCCAATAACCACGATGTCAGCATCAATTGATTCGGTAAGGGAAGGGTAGCTATAAAGAAGTCCATTCTTTACCAGCCAGAAAGATTCAAAAGTTCTTAAACGCATAACTCATGACAATTAATAATAATGCCAGATTTTGACAGGTGCAGTTTTAATGAATTTGAAGATTCAAAACAAATTTGCCGGGCAGTATTGATCAACCATTGTGCTGATTTTATTTCCCATGCGCCGTTGATACGGCAAATTAAACCTCATAAATACTCCGGTATCCCTTGGTTTTTTAAGGGTACGCTAATTGCACTTCCCTCAAAAAACAATCACATTTTTAAAAATCTACGTTATGAAAAAGTCAATGCTTCTTTTAATAATCGCCGGCAGTAGTTTTGCTGCTGCAGCACAGGTTAACCCGAACAGCCCGGATACATCGGCAAGGTTCAACAACAGTACGATGCCTGATTCAACCCGGTATAATATGAACAATCCTGCCAGTGAAAGGTTGGATTCTACGATGACAACGCCGTTGAACAACCGGTTGGATTCAGTGTCTGGTAGCATGCCGGCAACAACAGATACCCTCAATAATTTCCGTACAGATCCGGCCAACCCTGCTGTTGATTCGGCTACACTAAGGAACGAACAGCGTACAAACATGAATTCAGGCACAGCTAATACAACAACCGCTGATTCAACTTCAATGAAAACTGAACAGAACAGCAGCATGAGTACAACTACAGTTGATTCGGCTTCCATGAGCAGTGATCGTTCTACTGTACCTGAAGTGTCAGCTAACCCGGTAACAAGTAACAATACTTCTTCCACTGAAATGGGAAGGGGCGTAAACAATAGTTCAACTGCCATTACAGGGCTGAACAGGTTCTCTGCTTTGCCTGTACTGGAAACATGGGTGCCTGCTGCTGTTGTTGAACAGTTAAGCAAAAAATACGGTGATCAATTGTACGACATTACCATGTTGAAAACTGGTGAAAACCAGTATGGTTACGTAGTGCGCCTCCAGGAAAATGGGATGTACAGAACAGAAACCGTAAATGATGCAGGTGCTGCTTCATCTAATCAATAGGAATCAACTAAATTAAACAAAAACAAAAGGCGCTCTTCGTAGAGCGCCTTTATATTTTACACGCTGTCAACAATTTACTGGTCTGTAGCATTCCCGGTTCCCCAGCAATTAAAATTTGCAGAGCGCATGTATTTTTCGAATGAAGGAACAACGGCTGCCGGTTGTTCATTCTGCAATGATGAGTCCAGCGCTACACTTCCGTTCTTTCTTGATAAATTCTGGTAACCTTCTCCGTTAGTTGACTTTAGCCGTTCAGCGATATCAAGCAGGTGCCACCTGGTTTCCTCATCCCTGCATTTGGCCAGCGCCTCCGTTACTCTTTTTTGCAGATGAACTTTATGTGCTTTGATCACAGATAACAAGTCTGTCATTCCAATACCGCTGCTATACAAGGCCGTTGGGTTTCCAGCTGCGTTCTGAAGGTTGAGCAACTGTGCCACATACGCTTTTTGAAGATTGCGGCGGTAGAGGTCTACCACAGACCCGGAACTTAATTCTGACCATATCCCGCTTTCAAGATCACCCAGCAACTGCGCCGGAGTGTAAGCAGTGGCCGGCCGCAGCGACTGGCAATAAATGAGGTTGGTAAGTGTTTGGGGCGACAATATCTCTCCCAGCATATTTTTTTGAAGGTCCAGCACTACTGAATAACCGTTTCCCCCTGTGAGGCCATACAACTGGTTGTTGCAAAGCCAGCGGGGCGTTGTAAAAAGTTCTTTCGTTAAAAAATCAACAGCAGCTTTTTGTTTTTCACGGCCTACATATTCCAGCAGCACGCCGCCCTGCTCAACCGTTTTTGGAGTAAAATAGGTGCCGCCAATACTTTTTCCTGCATTTACCAGGTACCTGTTGAACTGGTAGGTAAGCTGGTCTTCCATCTTGCTTACAGATTCGTAATTTTCATTCGGTAACCTTGTCCACTGCTGCAGTTGCGGCATAATGCGCTGCAGGTTGCGGATGCCATAGCTCCCGGCTTTTACGGCATCATCGCCAAGATCTTCTGCCTGGCAACGGGCACCACTATACGTAAATAGCAGTGCCGGGTTCTGCAGTTTATTGATCACCCAGGTATTAAGGAATTCTTTTTCTGCTGCTGCGTTTTTAAAACCTGGTAACCAGCGGTAACCCCATTCAATCGCCCATTCATCATAAGCGCCGATCCGTGGAATCAATTGTTTCTCAGTCAATGAATCTTCCGGTTGTGCCACGTAATTAAAGCGGGCATAGTCCATGATCGAGGGGCAGATGCCATTTTTATCCACCCAGTTCTTACTACGAAGGCTGTCAACCGGAACGGTCGAAGATGAAGCAAAGTTATGCGCCAGTCCAAGTGTATGGCCTACCTCGTGGCTGCAAACGTACGTGATCAGTTTACCCATCAGGCTGTCATCCATTTCCATTTTTCTTGCGGCGGGATCACTCGGAGAAGCCTGTGTAAAATACCAGTCACGCAACACTTCTGTCACATTGTGGTACCAGTTGATATGCGACTCTAAGATCTCGCCGGTACGTGGATCATTTACATTGGGGCCACTGGCATTTTGTATCCAGGAAGCTTTGTAAACAATGGCGCTGTGCCTCGAATCTTCCAGGCTCCAGGATGGATCGTTCACAGGTGCTTCCATTGCATAGATCGCATTTTTAAATCCTGCTTTTTCAAAAGCCTTTTGCCATGCGTTCACTCCATTGATCAAATAAGGAATCCATTTTTTGGGCGTGGCCGGATCAATATAATAGATGATGGGTTTTTCCGGCTCTACCAGTTCGCCCTTGTTGTAACGCTCAATGTCTTCCTTTTTGGGTTCAAGCCTCCATCGTGTAGCCATCCAGGTACCATTGAATCCCTGCGGATGAGGAATGTCGAAATCAACATACCCACGGCCGAAATAACCTACCCGCTGATCAACCAGTCTTGGTCGCATAGGCGTTTGCGGTAGTAATACCATCGAAGTGTTAAGCTCATATGTAAGATAGGGCAGCGATTGTGCCAGCCCGCTGTTACCATTGGTAAATGTTTTAACTGTTTTGATCTCGATGTTGAGCGGAAAAGTGGATACCTGCTGGATATAGGAGCGGTCATCTTCCAGGCGCCCGAGGTTGTAGAGTCTTCGCTGTTGTCCACTAAAGAAAAATAATTCATTGTCCTTGCTGATGTATTCCGTCATGTCAATAAGCGCACTCGAAGAGTCAGGCGCCCATGCCTGTACATCAAAAGCAGCCATGATGGGAGAGAGGTTCGAGTTCATTACCGCCCGGTACAAACCATTCTCACCGGAATCGATAGAACGGCTACCTGAATATTCGATCTTCTTGATAAAGATCTTATTGTTGGCGCCCTTGCAAAACTGAATAATACTTTCCCCGATCTGGTCAGCGCCGTAACCTGCATACTGATTGTCGGGCTTTACCACGGCAGCAGCTTTTGCAATGCGGTTCACCACTAAAATATCTTTTCCAAAAACAGAATCGGGTATCTCGAAGTAATATTTGTTACTCACTTTAAAAAAGCGGCAGAAGCCCTGGTTGCCATCCTCGTTCTTTACAATGTTCTCGTAAAAAGATTTTGGCTTTGGCCGGTAAGAAGAGTCGATCCTGATCTCAAAGGAGCGGGTTTTGACCACGGTAGTGGTCTTTTTGTTGAGAGAGCAGGAAAAAAGACTGATACTCACTGCAGCAGCAAGGGCTGTTCTTCCAAATAGGTTTCTCATTCGTTTTATATATTGGCTGCCAGCTTTACCTTAAAGTGGCGATAAATAATCTGATGAAAGTTTTACGGGTTGGTAACGAAAGCCGCTGTTTCTTCTTGTGCAGGTGTGGATAAAATCTTATCCGCCTGCTGCATGTTCAAATTATTACTTGTCCGCCCGATCACCGCAACAGGTTTGATTTTACAGGACAAATTTATTGAACCTGCGTAAAATAAAATATAGATTAAACTATTATTAACGTATAGATTTTTTCGCAATGAGATATGTTCTAAATATTGCTGAATTTTTTCCCCAATGTACGTTGCGTCAATTTTTGAACGATGGAAATTTGGCACATCCTTTTCGTTAGTTCCAGAAATGTTCTTTTATGAAAACCCCTGCGAACAGTAGCTTTGAAGGCACCATCTCGGTGCAACTGGCGAATGACCAAACGCTTGATCAGTTCTGTGCCGATCACATCAGTGAATATCATGAAGACAGGTATGAAGCAGTGAGTATCAGGATAATGGTTGGAGCAGAAATAGTGATCACCGTTTATGCAATTGATAAAATGCACGTCCACGGAAGAGCGGAGGAAAAAATACCGGTAAAGAAATTCAAACTGGCCCTGTTACAATTAGGCGATCTGCTGAGCTACTGTGGCGGATTTCGGTTATCCCTGGTAAAGCCCGACTTTAATTTATCAAACATGGAAGTGATCAATAAATAGTTATTCCCAAATACTTCTTTGGGGAATTTATTGTACACATAGAGAATTTTATATAAGTTATTTCCTTTTCCATCGACTACGGTTTTATTAAGATGATGGTTTAACGGGCTGCCGGGGAATATTTTTCTTTGGCATAGCCATTGTCAAACTGCCACTATGATCGCTGGGATAAAATCAGCATGCAGCAAGGCAAACAATGGAAGCAGCAACCAACAGGAAAGAAAAGATCTATCTC
>APMI01015812.1_pt1 | contig 21119 bp, 13 predicted proteins | sample 667938 | NCBI WGS metagenome assembly APMI01 (sample SAMN01084076, study PRJNA167559) | wastewater metagenome | biome: Wastewater | place: Denmark: Ejby Moelle, Odense | collected 2011-11-28
TTAAGTTTATACAAAATATTTATATATTTGGATGATTTATATATTGATAGTCAACAATATCATATTTAGACTTATTTTTATAGAATTATCAGCTAAAAACAACTCAATATTTCATGATCGAAGCAAGATAGTTCACATTGGAGTAAATATTGACATTTATGGATTTGGCATTGGATTAAGCAAGAAAAGGAGCATCCCTCAATGAAGTTCCAGTCGGCTGCGTTTTCGTCAACAACAGTCATCAAGTAGTTGCTGCTAGTCACAACTTGACCAATAAGTTCAAAAATGCAAGTAGGCACTGTGAGATTAACTGTCTTTAGTAAATGCGATAAAAGTAGCTTAAAATAAATGAATTGGTTCTTTTTGTCACTGTTGAGCCTTGTATTATGTGCACCTATGCTCTGAATCAAGTCAATATTAAAATGGTCTATTTTGGACAATTTAATGATCGTTTCGGCGGATGTGGTTCAGTGCTTAAAGCTAATCTATTTCAATTTCAAGGAGGCATCAAGTCAGATGATAGTTTAGAGGTACTCAAGAAATTCTATGAGAAGGGAAATCAAAATCTACCAGAATAGATGCGAAACAGAGGCCGAAAACGTGTGAAAAAATAAAATCAATAAATAATATAAAAGAAAGAGTGAATAAGATTTACAATTGTATATTAAAATCAATAAGTATCAAAAATGAGAATGATATCTTTGTAAAACGAATTATTAGCACTTTGTGGATAATCTATTAAATATAAACTGATGTAAATGTAAAATATTGATAAAGCCCTCGCCAGAGCAGTTCAACCTTAGATATGAAGCTGGCCAATGATGAATCAGATTTGAGAAAATTTAAAATTTAGACTATCCGCGGTGTGAAAATAAACAATTGTACGTCATTAAATCTAAACGTACTGATTTGTATAACGCTAGTCAATATTTATATAGGCTACACTTAATTCTAATCATAAAGAATAAAAGAAAGGATGAATTAAGTAGGTGCGATTTTGACAAACTCAGCAAATCTTGGCATGGACTATCAAAAGTATAGATCTAAGGCTCTGAACCCTCTTGTACCCACAAAAGGGCACATCCCCGATGAACTGCTCGAGAGCAAGGCTAAGGAGATATTTGAATGGGCTAAGAACAATGGTGCACTTTATTATACCTTCTTTGCTTATCCATCCACTGAGGGAGTGCTGGAAAAACAGGAGACCTTCTTGGACCTTTAGTACTTCTTTAAGGAGAACTTGGCTAGTTCAGGTAAGTCTGCTTTCAGTTTCCAACAACTACGAAAAGGATAAGGAGATGGCAGCAGCTTCCCATCAGGCGGTCTCAGAGTCACACATAAAGCTAGAGCATATACTGTTTGGGATCCAAAGTCAGAGGTATTTTTGAGAAAAAATAACGTTCTCTATATTCCATCATTGCTTGTTACTCATAATGGATAAGCCCTAGATGATAAAACTTTGTTCAGAAAAGCAGAAAGAGTTTTAGAGTCAAGCACAATTCATCTTTTGAGTAAACTAGGTATCCATGCCGAAGCAGTTGTTATGGCCTTAGGATTGGAACAATAATTCTTTGTTCTTAAGAAATAGGCTGTTGATCAGCGTTTGGATATGAGGTCAACGGGAAGAGCTTTGATTGGCAAGATGCCTCCAAAACATCAGCAGTTCTCAGATCATTATTATGGAAAGATTCCAAGCAAAATTGAGAAAATATTGAATGAGGCTGAATAATAACTTCTCGCAATTGGAGTACCTTGTAAAACGAGACATAAATAAGTAGCACCCAATCAGTTCGAGTTTTGTCCTTTGTTTGAAGAAGCTGGGAAAGCTATCGATCACAACATGATTCTTATGGAAATTTTGAAATAAAAGTTTGCATAGGAAGGACTTTCTGCTATGTTTCATGAGAAACCATTCATGCATCTCAACGGAAGTGGAAAGCATTGCAATTGGTCATTGAACTTTGTTGATTCAGACGGATCATTATATAACTTATTCGGAGTCCCCAAAAGTAAAGACAAATAAAATTTATTCAAGCTGTTTATTCTTATTCAGCTAAGAGCTCTTCTGAAAAATTCAAAGCTATACTTGTGTTCGGTTGGATGCACAGGCAACGAATTGAGACTAGGAGGACATGAAGCTCCACCAAGAATAATTTCAGCTTTCTTGGGAGATACAGTGAGCTCAATAATCGATGAAACTTCAGTAAGAGCTAAAGGCAATCTGAAAAATGAGCTTCCTAATCTTCCATTTGATTTACTTCAGTAGGACACAGATAGAAATAGAACAAGCCCATTCGCTTACACAGGAAACAAATTCTAATTCAGAGCAGTTGGTTCTTCTCAGAATGTGTGTTTCCCAATGGCTGTTATCGCTGCAACTATGACTGAAAGTATCCGTGATGTCTGTGAGAAATTGGATAGTGGAATGACTTTAGAAGCTATCATCAATGAGTTTAGAGACGAGACTCGTCCTATCAGATTCAATGGAAATGGGTACAGTCACGAATGGGTTGAAGAAGCTAAAGCGAGAGGACTCTATGTCAATGAGAAATTCTATGAAAATTTAGATAATGTAAAGTAAGCTGGTAAATTGTTCATTGACCTTGGAATCTGCAAATAGAAATAATTGTAAGCCAAATACTAAAACATGAAGAATCATTATATCAACACAGTGTAGACATAGAAAGACTGTCTGTTACATATGTTGGCCTCTCAGATAGTCCCGAGATGTTATGAGTACATCAAGCTGATTGAGCCAACTCGCTCATTATCAACCTCCATGAGCAAGAGATTCAATATGTTTATTGCTGCTTTCGATAACGTTCTAAAAATGGAATAAGCTTTGATGAACTGGCAGAAAGAAAAGAAAGTGGAAAGCTCATACGAGCTTAGGCATCTTATTGATGAAGCAGCCACTGAAACCAATAAGATTTTGGAGTTGTTACCAACCAGCAAAGACTTCCCTGAGTTCGAAGATTTCATGCTTCAATACTGATTCGTTTAATTTTTATATAGTTCCACATTTACATTCATATAAAAACAGCAAAAAGGGTCCATTAGTCCCATTATCATCTAAATTCAGCGGCTGTAGTTGAGTGTCAGGGGCTATCTGAACTCTGATTGAAAATTTTCGGTCTCACGACTGGCTTTCTATAAGGGAGTAGGACTTGCTTCTGATGATCGATCTAGTTCAGGCGATCGATCTGAAGGTGGTGATCTTTCTAATGGCGATGATTATAAAGACCTGGTCTAACTTAATCGACTTCCTCTACTAACTACTGGTATCGTGATGCATTACCATCCATGCCCGAGTGCTTGATCTCAGAATTTCTGATTTACTGCAGTTCTTCAGCCTGCTTGCCTTTGTTCGTGAACCAGTCCAGTCGACCCGACAAAATGCAGTCGGGAATACAGCATCTGAACGTGTTACAGCAGTCCGTGATGCGAAATATGTAAGACTGAGGATGATGCATTTGAAGGTTCAATTTTTATGCCATCACCAGTGCGAAATGGTTGCAGTTATTATTGAGTAGATCATAAGTGTTGCCTAAATTACTATAATATCGTACTGATGAATCTCTACTTCAATGGTTAGACTATCTTGCGATCGAACTCATAGAAAGTATAGTCAACATTGCCTAACAGCACTTGCTTTTCAAACCGATACGGACAGGTCCGTGGTTCAACTTCAGAGACCCCAGTATAAGTGCCAGCCCATCCATGGAACATATACTCGATACCGCTGAGTTACTATTAATATGTACAATATTTCAATAGCTGTGTGGTACAGTCCTAGGCCCATCCATCCGCATAATACATTGCAGCAGTGACAGAAACTGTAAATGTTGAGATACACGGGAGTGGATGCTTTGGACACTTGTGAGCTCATTGACCATTATTTCATCACTTTAGTATATACTTTTTGTTTAAATTTATATACTATCCGATTTAGTAAGTTTACATCATTTAATTTATGAGGTATCAGTTTATCTTAATTACCTTGACAATCTAATATGAATATCGTACAATATGATTAATAATAATAGTATTCTTCTTATAATACACATTTTCATACATAATATGGTATAATATATAATTAAATAGATAGATAGAATTCGAAAATGACAACATTCCGAAAGCAAACCCCAGCCTAGAGTACCGCCTATGATAAAAATAGAAGCGCCTGTCGTTGATCGCATATCGCAGCTGACCCATAAACTATCAACAATGCACTTGCACCCTAGTCCCTCAACTACAGCAAACAAGTACAATTAGATTGATAGTGCCTGTGAATAATTATAGAACCAAGTAGAGGAGTTTAAAAATTTTGTGTAGACCCAACTCATCGATGTGCGGTACAAAGTATATATATGTGTATATGTGTAGATGGGGAAAATATAGAAATAGGTTAGTAAGGATTATAGAGCCATTGATGTTATGGTTAGGGGTTAAGTATAACGCACCAATTAGAGAATGATGGTATTACTATAACAAGAATATCAAGCCCAAAGAGACAAAAGCATGCGTATGCTGTAATACATAGAATAATAATCAAACTAAATAAAGTCATAAATATAAAAATAATGCCAATAACGCGAAACACACTCAACCCAGATCACTGCCTCCTTGCAATCCGATATTTCCCAAATTTCCTAAACTCTCTCCTAGTGCGCAATTGAACAGAACAATCAATTGAACACAATTACTTTAAATTTCGGCAGTCAGACAACGAAATTATCGTAATAATTGGAACATATTTGTGCAGTATATTACGAGAATTAGGAAGAATTTTATAAAATGTTGAGAGATCTTGTTAAGAAAGTTAAGCAATAAATGGGATAGCATCAAAGCAAAAGATAATAAACTTAAATGAAAATATTGTAACTTATTGATAAACTATGCGATAAGACTATCACGAACAATAATGTACAGCTCAGTAATAACAGTGGTAGCAGTAATTTACATCAAAGTATGAGTGGTATCCGAAACAGCAGAGCCCATAGCAGCAACAGCAGCAATAATTGATGTAAATGTATGATACACTTTATTTTATATTTATATGATACTTTTGTCAAATAGTAGAATTGGTTATCATGGAAACTGCACAATACTTCTGCGAGTAGTATTAATAATATAATGAGTAAAGACTGTGCTAATATAATATAACAACACAAATGAAGGATGCAAGTTCATTCAATAAATCGCTCACTCTAGCTAAGGAAATCCGATAAAGGACAAGGACATCATGCGTAGATTTGGAAAATTATATGCTTTATCAACAAACTGTCTTATAAACTCGTAGTGCCGCACTCTTTGGATGTAGTATATGTGCCAAGCCTAAGGCTGACACGAAGAAATAGTTTCGGCGAGCGTTTAAAACTTTAACTAAGGATGAGCAAGCGTAGTTTTTCCTTATGAATGCTAAAAATATATAGAAATTTTTAAACACTAGAATGAAGAAGCCAGGCGACATCACACAGTCAATCGAACACACTATGAGTTTCATAGAATCAGTCATAAAAATGCAAATGCAAATCCAAGATAATAATTTGTACAAAAAATTTTCATAGGTTAACGCATAGATCTAAACCAAGTAAAAAGTAATAAAAATTACAGAGGTAAAATAACAGTTAGATTTGCATTCTTTCCTGTTGAGAAAATCTAGAGGTAGAACTAAAAATTGCATTGTGTTATAATCAAGTTAACCGTACACCTCTGCCACAACTGTGAGGTTGAGCTTCAGCGTTCTGGATTTCTAAGATTCGTATAACACGATATATAGAATTTGGGAATAAGCTCAATACGAGAATATCAAAAAGATGCTGTTAGAGTAAAATAAATTTCCTAGAAAGATCCAAGGTCGATATTTATCAAGTTTGAAATCAAACATGGAAAGTCTATAAAATGATGGACCAATGTCAAAAATATAATAAAAAGGAGGATCTTCATTATTTAAAACATTTCAAAACCGCTAATCAACAGCTTAAACAAATTAAATAAATAATCTCAAATCTAAAATTTAAAGCAATTTCGTCAACACAGAAGTGATTCAATCGTTAAACAGTGCAACAAATTTCAACTAACAATCGTTTGGCATTCTATATTAGAAAAAAGGAAATAAGGTACGAAGATTATTCACCCTAAATTCAAAAGACACCACCCTATAGCAAGTGTGCCTGGGAATCGACGATCTCAAACATATCCGCTTACGTAAACCCAACATAACAGACATGAAACACGTAAATAGTATTCCAAGTGAACGCACCAACATATACAGAGAAGTGGATTTAATCTAACATAAATAATACTAATTTATTTATTTTAGGCACTATTTTACTCAAAACAATGCTACTTACTATTTCTAGAAATCTGTTCAACTGCAATAATTTTAGGAACCTTCTAAACGTATAGAAAGTATCACACGAGCTAAAATTAATTATGTGATTTGGAGGATCAAGGATATGGGTAATACTATTGAGATACTTGCATAAGCTGATATATAATGTAAAGGTGCAAAGGATCAACGAAAAATATCAGTAGCATATATCGGTTAATTCGCTTAATACATAAAAAATCCACTAAACAAAACAGCATTAAAAGTATCAAGTCGAGCAGATGAACCAAATAATGATGAAGTAGCAAGCATAAAAACATAATAGTTCTAAAATTAGTATTTGTCATAAATAAGCGGAATGTAATAAGACTAATTTTATACAATAACTGGCAGTGCAAACAGCGAACATGTCGTACACGATTAACAGTAACAATAGCGATACCAGCACAATTAATGGTAATAATAATAACAGCCAGTGAACATGAACAAAAAGCCAGAAATATAGTTCAAACCCGTTCAAAACATGAAAAAATCGAATTCCAATTAATACATTCAGTTCGTAACATAGAAATAGAAAACAAAATAATAAGGCACAAGCAGGTAAACAGACTAACCCGCACAACCAACAGATTACTATTTAAAATGCAAACATATTCAAGTACCAAAATTTAAAGGTAATCCCATATATCTAAAATAACCCAAAGGTCATTTACTTTTTGGTTAAGAGTGGGTAATCAGTGAGACCGGGTAATTAGTCAATATTAATAAATAGAAGATTAAAATGCAGAGTAGTGTGCTTAAACTTGTGTTACAACGGATGGGCAAAAATTTTCTATCTGGCAGAGGCATCATGAATATGTCATTGCCTATTTAAATATTTGGAACTGATTCTAATATTGAGAGAATCGCTAGAGGTTACATATATGCGCCTATATTTTTGTAGAAAGCAGCTAAACTAAAGGACCCCGTATAACGAATGAAAAATGTATTTTGTTTTGCTTTAGGTTTCTCAACTTCATACATTAAAATGTAAAAACCATTCAACCCTCTGCTTGGTTAAACATATCAAGGGTTAATAGACGGATGCCCAGTCTACGCCTAGCAAATCAGCCATCACCCACCAATTAGTAGTCTGCTGATGATAGGCAGAGGGTATCGAGTTCATGGTAATTTCGAAGCCAAAATATAAATGGGTCTGAACTCAGCCAGTGGCCTCAATGATGGGTTTAATAATATAGAATTTACATCCGATGGGAGTACTGTACGATTTAACACTCCGCCTGGTGAAATGCATGGGATTATCATAGGAGATCGAAAGTTGACTCTAACGAAGAAATCATATTTTATGGATAAAAAGAACTTAATATTTTGTTAGATGCACTGGGGCAAGAACAAAAAGAGTGAAAGACCTGATAGTAAACTGAATGACTTCTTTTTGGGTAAAATAGTGAAATTGAAATCAAGTACTAACCTAGATGACTACAAAAAGATAAAGCCGAAGGACATTTAGTAATAATACGGTGAACTGCATGGTAGATTCGATGGCAGAGTATATTTCGAAGATACATTGCTATTGGATCTGAATGACTAGCTATTTGCTCCCTTGATGATATATGATTATAGTCCGTGTTTGTTATCGGACTCTCGTTTCAGAAAAGACATTATATAGAGAAGAAAGAATAATTTAAGCAGTGCTCAGGATGCCAAATAGTAAATCGAGTAGCTGCAAAGAAAATAGCGTAAAATGAGGCATAAGCAGCACTGACTAATAATAATTCACTGCATATACTTTATATATTTAGCACACGTTATATCATTATAATATCATGTCTATGAGTGATGACTCCATTGACTACAACTTATTCAGTATGATTGAGCCACCCGCAGTATATCCAGCAACTCCTCATGCTCTAAATGCCAGAATATAATAAAAATTCTATTAATAGTGTCTCAATTTCTTGTCATCGTAGAAAAAATTACATAGTATCAGTTCAAGAATATAGTAAAGATTGAGTTCATCGATATCTGATTCGGTTTCGCTTGATCTTCATATTAATTAATCAGTCGAGAAGTTGTAAAGAATTGCGAGGGAGCTGAAGAAGATTTCGCAGCATTATTAGTAAGCTTAGTAGAAATAGTAATTTTTAGCATCGGTCTGCAAATTTGTAAATATGGAATAAGCACGTAAGATCATGTTAGAGCCAAAGATATCAGATTAGGCTAAATTTCTATAGAAACTACAAGAAGTTGGATAAATATCGCAGCAAGTGTCAGGTCTCAACTCAGATATCAAGATAATCACGCAAATTAAATAGTAAATTAGTACACTCATGCAATAGGCAGTAGATAAGCTAATAAAAGGCAGCATATCTGAGAATTTAATATAAAAAATAACGTCTTCACATGCATAAATATTCTTACGCGACCCTAAAATATCAGCAATCTTCTTATCATCGCTTGCCAATCATCGATTGAATCTGTTCCGTGTAGGGCTAAATCCATTAATCAACAATATTAACTACGTGCAAAATTTGTCATAGCTTTTTGAGAAAATTATTGAACAGTGGTTGAAAATGTTAGATAACGAAATACGAATATTTCAAAAATAATCCACACCCAAATAAATAAGAAATATAACCAGAGATGTAATGTTGAAATTACTCGCTGAAGTAATTCCCAAAATGGAGCGTGGGATATACAAAATGAAAAATCTTGTGTAAGTAAGTAAAATTCGAGCATGTATGATGTAACTCAAAGCCACGCTTGATAAATGTTTACAAAGTGAAGTGCTATGGGATCCACTACCTAAATTATTAATGAAAATGCTCATTATATTAGAATAAGGGTTATAAGCTGAAGCGTAGAAACTGGAGACTGCTAAATATAATATTTATTCTTTGGTCTCTTACATTCCTATTCGTGAGCACTTGGAAATGATAAAATAGTCAAAGTCGTATGACCCTGAAAACAAAGATCTAAATTGGTAGCGTGGATTCAAAAGATTAGCAGGATCACGTGATCCATCAAAGCAGCCTAATAATAAAAGTCTTATTATTTTCAATCTTAACATTTGGTATCTTTACAGCCATCTTATGAAACCCGATGGGGAGCTAATTGATAAGGCTGATAATATGATTAAAGAAGGTGTCAATGGATTGGTTGGGCTAAATCTCGGTACAATAAAAAAAGATTATGATATTAAAAATATGCAAAAATTACTTGATCTCTGTTCAGATGTGCAAGCCCTTAAAAGTAATTATTGATATATAATAGAAATTTTGTACTCGTAAATCATCTTATTGGGTCATGAAAAACTAAGACAAGTCGTCCAGCAAGAAATAGATAACAGATTTATCAAAGAAGTGTACATCCCTATGCTACAAGCTCATAAATTAGAGTAAGGTCTCAATAATGTACAAGTGGTATAACTTTGCAAGAAGGAAAAACTAAACTTGAACAAGTACGGTAAAGTGTCTTAAACTTTAAAAATATTTACCGCCGAATAAATGTAATAGCTCATCAAATGATTAAGATTTTAGCTACTGATCTATTTTGCTATTTTTAATACTTATTGATGAAATAAAATTTAACGGATCAATATCATGAGAGATTCGGAAGAACTTGAACTCCTCAGCCAGTCTTAAATCGATGCAGCTAAAGAGGATATGAAAGCAGCGGCAAATAGCTTCACCAAGAGTGAACTGATTTCAGTTAAGAGCATGATATTGCCTCCCATGTTCACCTTTAACGTGCTCAAGTTAATACAGATGATGCTGAACCCAAAAACTCCATCTCAGGAAATCACTTGGCAAATCATTAAGAAATAATTGTTAGTTTCTTGTGATAATTTGGGTCGAAAGTGTGAAAATATAAAATTCGTAGAACTTGAAGAGGAAGATGTAGAGAATATTGAAAATCATTTCCAATAAACTTTTAAAAACTTAGGCAATAACATTTTGATTAAATCTTAACTCTACGGAAGTTTAGTACATAAAGTGTGCCAGTTTTTACTAAGTGCTAGAGCAGTAATGCACAGTTCAAAATTCATGCGAGTCTAGGATTGACAAAATGAAAATGTCAATAAAATTGCTCATATATATTTATCTATTCTTTATATAATCCATTTTGATAACAATCTGAGATATTGCCAATGAGCAGTGCACTAAGTTGCGAGATCAGTTACTACTTGAACGTTGTTATCGATATTAACAAGAAAGTGGGAGGTAAACGAGGCTATGGTACTTAATTAGTTTATGAATAGAGGCGGAAGCTGATAGCAAAGATAAATTTCTCATCCAGAAAGATAATGTTAACAAATAAATGCACTTCATCAAGGCCAAACTGCAGGAAAGGTAGAGGAAATCAGGAGCGGAAGTGCTCGGGATCAATATGGAAATCAAGGATAAAATTTAAAGTATTAATAATCAGCTTGAGAGAATGACTGAAGTCATTAATAATGACAAATCAGCTAGTGTAAATTTAGTATAATTTGCAGGAAGCAGCCAAAGATATCAAAATGAGAATCGTAAATGAGCTCAAAGACAAGACTAAGAGATTGGAATAAGTAGTTTAAGGGCCATCTGATATTAGCACACTAACTGGAGGTGCTTCGCGAAACAATCAAACTTTGACCGAAGCAAGAGAGCTACTCCTTGATAATGAGGGCAGAAATAAAAATACTTATCGAGTTAATTCAAAGAAGAAAAGAGGGGCAAACGGACCATCTGAAGTGGAGCTTGAAGCTATGTAAAGATGGAAGAAAAATGATGAACTTATGGATGACAGGCTTGATGATCTTACACAGAGGACTATTTAATGGAAGAAAAAGGTGAAATAAACAGGAGATCTAATTGACGAGTCAGACAAGAAAATAGACGATCTAACAACAGAAGTCGATAAAGTCAACGATAACTTATTGAAATCGAACAAGCAACTGAAAGGAATTATTGAACAATACCGAAAACCTCACAAATTCTGTATTGATATAGTACTAATTTTAATATTGCTGGGCCTGCTTGTAGGAATTATCAAGGTCAGCAGGTCATGATATTAATAAGACTGATTGCTAACTTTAATATCTTGTTCGATTTTTTGTTTACATCAGTTTTTAAGATTAATTCCAATTTTTTAAGAAAAGAATTAGGCATTAAATTTTTTTCAATAGTCCTAAACAGGCTTACAAAAATGAAGCGATATTTTAAATTTAATTGTTATTTGTGCTTATTAAATAGCAAAGACATAGGCGGATCTGGTGAAAATCTTTTTAATATGTGAAGTTGTTGTTTTCTGATGCTATTTAATGGATTAATCAAAGTTCAATATCTAAATATCCGTCCTTAAGCCATCTATGGGCGTACCTGGCGTCATTATTGTCTATCATCTTTTTGATGTCAGAGGGGTAATTGGGATAGTTATCAAAATATCGGAATACGTTATAAGATTGCTGATATCGCCTTGCAAGCAAATACCCACCGTATGTTGTAGCGAGGGTAAAAATCTTGCCTATATATTTGGAATTTCCATGCACGAATACAATGGAACTAAGGACTCCAATCTGCATAATAATAGCATATCATACGGCGGTTCCGGTGAGTGGAAATATGACATACCCTCGCTATACTTGATTCTTGCTCATAGGCAGTTCGCTAGGCATTTTACCCAATTTCTTCATGGACCATTCTTCATAGCGGTCTAGGACGAGCTCGATCCTCTTCTGGTTGAGCGGATCCGATTTTTGTCTTCCTGCTCCTTCATTTATCAAGGGATGGAGATAAGCAAACATTATATTGATTTTATATCGGTTTATATTTTGTCAAAATCCAACATTTTGCAGACTACATATCCAATCAGAACTTTGTTCAAATCTGCAGTCAATTCATATAACGCTATGAGCGGTAAAATGCGGAAGTATTTTAAATTAAAAATATAAATAAAATGTCGAAAATAAATAAGTAATTATTAATTGATCAGTGTTTTCCAGAGATCGGTGGGAGACAAATATTTTATATTGTCTCCTTTTTAAACACTTTACGTGAAGATTATACATTATTTGGATCTAAATCTAGCTTATTAGACCAGATTTTGTCAATGCTATTTTTTCTAAGCCTGTTCAAGCTATTACCTCGTCCTTCTTTCTTTGAATAAGGCCTTGAAACTCTTGCAGATTGCAAGGCCTCTTAATTTTTATTTTATTGCATTCTCATCACCGATAACTTGCCATCTTTTTTCTCAGGAGTCACCATTCTTGAGCTCACAACAGGCATTTTTGAGAAAGTACAGCACAAATCTAATGAATTTTCATGTTTTTCAAAAAGTTATATGGAGCTAGCAATTTATTTGGTAATGATGCAATCGAGGTCACTAGCTGAAATTTTTGTTTCATTCTCCAATCCACTATGCTTCGACAGGGCAGTCTCTGCCGTATCTAATGATTAGCAGTTTATCTTGAAAAAACTTGTGATTTGGGCTTCTGGCAATTGGTTCGCATATATTTCATCAAGACATTTTTTTGGTCTCCTCTCTGAAGTTAATGCTTAGATTCTTTGTTCCGAGACGGGCTGCCTTGATCTGCAAGGAGTTATGGCCTCCCTACTAAAAAAGTCAACAGGGAACTTTTTGGAATTAAGCTTAACAGTGAAAGCAACGCTCAAAGGGACTGTTGGGTTTCTACATAAATGCAAATCTTACTTGATGGAGTTCGATCTAAGTTTTCTGTAGTTTTTGACACGTTCGTCTTTGTTGTGAATGTCCATGTTATGTTAAAATAATTGAATATTAAAGAATTTTTGTCTTTAGCTACTTATATAATCTCATAATAGATTATAATTTCCGATAAACTTAACCAGTACTCACCTACTCGCAACTTGCGTAACCGTCAACGAAATCAATGATGCAAAGTTCGTGAAACGATGTTTTTCATGATTTTATGATTTTTATAAAAGTTTAACATATTAAAAAACTGAAAAATTATGAAAAATCATTACAAAGTAGTGTCTTTTTTTAAATATTTAACTATGAAAAATATAAACGAGGTCTTTAAATATGAGATTGCGCGTGAATTCTAACAGATTAAAGTGTGTTATGACATGATTCTCGAATATTTTCGAATTGTTTCAATTAGAAGAAGAGGCAAATCAGCAAATCAAACAGCATCTGCGATCAAATAAGAGTGTAATAAACTTAGTGCAATTGAACCTGAATGTACGAAGTGTAGTAAATCGTGAGTAAGCGCATCAACCCCACCACAAGTACCCTCGATTTAATAACCTAGACCAAATTGAATACAGAGTCAAGTGGGTAAACTACCCGCCTGAGGACAACACCTGGGAACCGGAGAAGAACTTAACCTTTGTGAAATAACTTATTGAGAAATTTAATAAGAAAGGGGAAATTAGTGGGATGCTAGGACTGGGATCTGATGACCGAGATTAAGAAGCCAAAGTTTAGAAGAGCGGGAATAGAGTTAAAAAGGAGAAAGCAAGCGCAATTATTACGAATACGGAACAGGTTATTTTATTATAATTTAGGATTCTTAGCAGGACTAAAATGCAGCTAGTATATTTTTTTAGGAATAAAGCTCTTAAAAAAGTAAGGATGACAAAGACAGTGATTATAACTCTGAATAATAACGAAAACCTAAAAAGCATAAGCCTAAACCCAAATAAAGCAAAATAGTCGAAGAAAGCAAGTCTCAAAAAAATAATGAAGTAAATTAAAGAGCTAAAAATGCAAACATGAAATTAGCAAAATCGTAAAAATAAAAACAGAATGAAAAATTCGTGTAAAACTTCAAGAAAAATATGACAAAACAAAATGGAATATTTTTCAACTACCAGCATGCAGGACCAATGAAACCTCCTCCATCGAGCAGTCCAAGTTTATTAACAAATTTGGGGAATAGTTTAAATAAAAAAGCTCCTCCACCACTACCACCCGATTTTGCTATAAATAAGTCGAAGTACATAAACCCAAACATGATCGAGCTTAACACAATAAATTTTATAAATAACACTCAACCAATTCTCCAAAATGGCAAGAATATGAACAACAATAAAAAACCTCGACCTTCTGAGGGCACTCTTATGAAAAGACCAATAGGTGAGCAGTAAAAAAGTTATCAGCTTGAGTCACTACCCTCGCAATTAAATCTAGCGAACCGAAACATTAAAAATATTGGATCATACAATCAAAATGTGAACATGCGTCCGCCTCCTCAGCCACCATTATCGAATATGCCAAATCAACATCAACAAAGTCAGCAAAATAGAATGCGCCCTCCTCCGCCATATATGTTGAATCAGAGACCAAATCAAAATCCTTACATGAATAGCAACGGGTATAATAATGGTGTTCCACCTCCTTTCCCAAAGCAGGCTGCACAAAATAATTTCGATTACCAGTCTCAGCCTCAGCAACCCATACAACAACATCAGCCTCAGCGATTCCATCAGCAACAGCCTCAAAATCAACAGGTTCAACGATTTAATAATCAAAACGGTGGTTATCAACAAAATGCTAGAATGCAAAACCATCAAAATTATCAAAATCATCAGAATCCTCAAAATCAGAGTATACAATATGTGAAGCAAGATCAGCAACAGCAACAAGTAATGCCTCAGGATAATAAAAATCGAATTCCACGTCCAATCCTTAACGATGGAAACCCTGTGAAGAATTTCCCTGTGCAGCAACAACAGCAAAAACAACAAAATGTTAAGCAGCCATAATAACCATTTTACGGTAACACAAATGCAAATGAGAGTTATCCAGAAACTAGGCCAGTATCAGTACCAGCACCTATACAAGCATCAGTACAAGCACCAGTTTAAACACTTGTACCAGTACAAGCACCATTACCTATGCCAGTTCCAGTTCCAGTACAACTCTCAGCCTCTGATACTCCAGTATACAACTACGAGTACAGCTATAACTACGACTACAATGACTAAGACGACCAAATAAAACAAAATAATAACAGTATATAACCATCAACATTTGGTAATGGCAATACTTTCGATAGTATCGCCAATATGCATGTACCTAAACCAAGAAATCAAGGTAACAATAATTACTATTATGGCAATGTGCAATAACCAGAAGTATAAGTGTATTAAGTGTTCAATATGGAGAAAAACAAATAAACTGGCTCATATGCGTATCTGTGTAACACTAACCAAGGTATGATATGGGTACCCAGGCATCAAATTGTACCCAAATTCTCAACACAACTAGTCATATTCTATTAAAAACATTTAACTCTAGAGTAACAGCAGACTACTACACAAGAAAAACAAGACTAACCACAACCACAAGTATAGTCGCAGGTACAGTAATAGAAACAATTATAAAAATAAGTGGAAAATAATAATCATAACGATGTAGCCAGTATAAACTAGAATAACAAGGATATTGCATGTATGGAGCACCCAGACAATGATCAGCATGAGAGCGGTCAGAATAACACTCAGGCTGATTAACTGTGAACTGTGATAAATATATTTTGTTTAGTACTTAAGTATATTGATATCATATACATAATAATGTAGAGAGTGGGTATATTAGTAATTACATATAATATCATACTTTCAACTTCCTACTCTTTTTATTAAAAATTACTGATATCACTCTCCATTACTATTACTATTACTATTACTTTAATCATCATTATTACTTTTACTCTGACTACTACTGGTAGTGCGCTTACAATTACAACAATATTTGCTTTCCACTTCTACAATTTTCTCAATATATATTGGCACTTATACTACTTTCTATATGTAGATTGGCATCTATATTTATTTTGTTATCTAAATGTATATTGGTTTCTATATCTATTTCTACACTTATACCTTAACCTATACTTAAATGGGGATTTATATTGGCACTTATCGAGTTATCTAGATGTATACTGGTTTTTATATCTATTTTATTATCTACACTATTATTGGCTATCTATTTTCATGTGCTTGCTGTAGTGAATCTAGTCGATTGTTCAATTATGAATTTTACTGAATTAGCTTCAGTACAGCCTAGAATACACTCTCCAATCTTATAGGCAGAACTTGCTATTTAGTTATATCACACCCTAGTTTACTACTGACTTTTTATACTAAATTCTCGTATACTTGCAGACTCCGCTCCAAAATGATGACTGTCTCAGATAGCTGTCTGATTTGTTCTTCAAGTAACTGGATGAGTTGATGGTGCTGCTGCAAGTAAGTGTTAATACCGACCAGCTAGATTTTCTTACAAATTGAATCTTGCTTATTATCAGTTAAAGTTGGCGATTGATCTTGCATTTATTTTTAGTCAGTAAGTCTATTATTATATTTAAAAGTTCAAATATCCAACCACTATAAAAGTTCGATATTTGAGACAGACTATATTCGGTATTTTTGTAGTGTAAAATTGTATAAATTATGTTGAATACTAGGATTAGACAATTTCGACCTATATTATAGATGTTTGATGATTATTATGCGATAATATATTATTATGCGATAATATGGATTACTAATAATAAAACTATAACCCATAAATTATGCTTGCACCTTCCTCCCAAAGCAAAACCAGCTCATTAGCATTCTCAACCGACAGCCTATAATAAAAGTTACTAAAAATTCGTTACTCCAATAATCATAACTCAAACTCCTTAATAAGTGAGATGATACAGGTACGTGATTCCCTGTAACGAGAGCAGCACACAACCCGTAGTAATAAAATAAAAGTATAATAAATGCATAGAAAAATTGTACAACTGGAAAATGCATAGAAAATTAATAATCGTATTGGCAATCTGTATAGAAATCGACTTTAAAAATTGGATGATGCGCAGAATATTGCTGTTGCGCTATTGGCCATACGGGTCAATTAGGAGAAAAATAGAGAAGAAGAACTTAATGATAGGAGGCAATCTTGTACTTAATTGAGAAATGTTCTAGATTAATCCAAAAGTAAATCGCTTAGCTTTTTCGCTAAAATAAAATCAGCTCGAATCCAAAAAATAAAAGAATAGCTGTCATCTCTGTCTCTAAAAAAGAGACAACTAGATTAAACAGATGCTGAAAATAGAAGAAAAAGAACTAGTTCAATCAGATAAAGTGAAATGTTGGCAAAATAGAGAGTTAGAAGATATGAGCACTTCAAATTAGCTCAAGCTAAGTTCAACTACGAATAAAGAAAGTAAAAAATGATGAGAGATCATGGTGAAAAATTGAACAAACTTCGAGAACTTAAATCAAAAGTTGAGGATGCATAACAAATATTTCGAAAGACTAAAATGCTTGGAAATTAGGTATAGTAAATATAATCGCTGTATCTTACTAGGCAGTGAACAAATTGGTTTATTAATATTAATTTTGGGCTTACTTTATTAAATATAAAAACACTTCGACAATGGTCATTTAGAATTGTTGATCTGCGCCTGATATAGTTTGTATCCGACTTCTAGATCCATGCGATAGACTCTTAAATATTTAACGTCAGTATTATTGACATAAAATCCTTGCTAGTCGATAAATCCGACATCTTCAAGCAATTTAACTCCGTTAGTATACCGACCAAGTGAGTCATGAATTTGCTTATTAGTTTTACGCACTTTTCTAAAATTATCAGATTCTTTATTGTTATAGATATTGCTTATTAAATTTAATAGTAAATTATAGCCTCGTTACAGTTTGGTCATGGCTGCTTCATCTGAACCGATTTATTTGTGCAAGCCTGCGATCAATTGTTTGTAATTTTATGTCAGTGAAGAATTTGTAGGGCCTGTGCCTGATGCTGAAATTAACGGAATTATCGGAGTTGACTTTGGTAAGTGCTCTAATTAGTTGTGTTTCGTTTGTGGAAGCACATTTTCGAAGTACTTCTTAGCACTTGCTTATTCAATACCTTGATATTTGTTCATGAATAAACAAAGGACATTTAGTATTTTTTATTGAGTAGTAGCTCCTGAATGCAAATAAAGAACTTTAGATGCGCCCTATTTACATAATTATGCTGCAATTTGATCTTATTTTTTATCGCCTTCTTCGACAACTCGATCAATACTTAATTACGCATATAGATCTTGATTTTTAAAGCGTTCAGAATGCAGAAACAAAAATTTTCTGTTTTATTTAGGAGTTCTTGTTTTAAGAATTTATGACTAATTAAATGCCAATATTGGAATCTGTTTAGGTTAAACTTTCTTATGCTCATTCGAAAATATAGTGAAAATAGTCAGAAACTACTGTGAGTTGGCTTACGAAATAAGATAGATGCACTTAGGTGTAGAGATCTCCTTTATCTTCTTAATTGTCTCATCAGCCTCTCCGCCTACAACTAGAATATTTTTAAAATTGAATAACATCTTTACATCATTTGGTTTCATCTTATTATTACTCGCATCAAACAGAATTTCACCATTAAACAGCGGATAAGGTTCATGTCCACTTCTTATTATTTATAGATCGCTGCGTTTGCGTAACAGGTTATATAGTGTCGTATACTGAGGTATATACACTCCATCTGCTATCTTTTCATTACTACGGAACTACGATGGGGAAGAGATCTCACTGTCCTTAGTGCTCATGCAGCCCATTCTCTGATTATTATTTTGTTAGGTAACTTATTATTTCTATAACGCTATCAAGATATACGCCTGTTTATCTTAAATCTATATATCAATAATCAACACACTAATATAATTTATTAAAACAAGTAGTAGTCATGGCAGTCGCAAAGTCATCTGCTTACCCTTTTGAGTTCCACAGTGTCATTGTTTTTCGTCATACTGCAAGGAATTAATAATCTGTTTTTAAGACTTTCCAAAATTTCCTTCGAAAATGGCACAATACACAATTAATTTTGTCTTATGTTCAAATTTTATTTTTCATCTTTTTGTTACTAATCACATCCGATCCAATTACCGCCACTGAGTAAAATACGTGGAGCTGATATAGCTTCTTCAATATTTTATTATTATTTTTTGGCATCTTGCATTTCGTTTTCTGGCTCATAGTGCATACTAATTTCTCTATCTGAATCGGACTCGAATATTTGCTCTTATTTTTTAATGCCTTATCTGAAAATAGTTTCATCTCTTAGTTCGCGCTCTGTCATGTAGCGAGGTGATTGTGATTAGTTTTAAAATATTCTTGGTACAAATGCGCGAACTTTCGTACCTTGTTTTGTGCTATTACGCTCACGATAACTGTAGTCTTCAGGAACATATTAATCTTATTATTATTCATTTTGTTATGGTTTTTCATTGCTTGATTTCTTTTATTTTTTAGGCCGTTGTTTTTTTGGTTTCTTGCGAATTTGACTTTATACAATTTACTCTCGCTTCTCCATCAAAAATTACAACTTCTATTGCTCAATAGGTGAACTGTTATCAAATCTCATAAGATAGAGCTCCACTAATTCAAACTACGTAAGTTTCTTTTTGCTTTTCTGTTATTTCATTTATTTTTAGACAATCAGGGTGAACCTATTTTTTAAAGCATTTTATGTTCTGCCATTGAATAATTTCACAATTTAAGCCCATTTCTTTACTCCATTTAATTATTTTACTGCTCTCAAAAGTAAATAATCTTCACTTCTCTCCCAAGGTCCCTTCTTAAGCTGGGGATTTAAGTAGCAATTCCAGTGCTCTCGACACTGCTTTGGACATCGATATACTTTATTAGGCAAATTATTTTTAAGATATAATTCTTCGGAAATTCGACACCAACTATTTTACCCATATTTTCTATATTATGGAAAATTCTACTTGACCATTTAGTCCAGCAATAGAGATTATTCTTCAACCCAGCTATTTTCTGCGAGGTTGCTTTTCTTGAGACTAAGCCATTTGAACATGCAGCTTTTGCCAGTGACTCCGGGAATTAACTCGGCGATGCTGGACCAATCTGCTTAACACTATAAATAAAATATAAAGGTACAATGCCGTCTCTGATGCACGAAATGCCATGAAACTGGCAATACTTGGAGATGACCCATATCAGGATGTTGATATCTTCTTCGCTCCAATTTTTCTTTATTCTTTTATTTTTGATCATCCTTGCATAAACTTAAAATTACTTATCCACTCTGTTATTGACCAATTTGATGACCTGCAGCTTGTTCAGGTTGCGGGGAATGTGGATAGACACTTTCATGCAGTGGTCTAAAATATCGTGCCGGATGGGCTGATTAGAAATCTCTCCAATTCTATTCATGAACTGCTACAAATTCTGACGTTTTTAGTTCAGGTCATCAATCTCATCGGTGCGCAAACTCTTCTTTTCCCGTCGGAAAGTGTGTTCTTGGTGTGGCGCAAGTTCTTCCTGTTATGAAGAATTCTTCAATTCGCTCTCTTGTCTGATCAGCTCATCTGTTAAATATCTTTAGTCGAAGTGTAAGTTGTAATGAACAGATGATTATTCCTTTTGCATCGCTGGAGTCAAACTCTGAGTTTTGTAAAGTATTATAAAAAGCAAATCAACGGCAGAAGGAATATTCTGGAATGCGGATGTCGAGATTCAACGTCTGGAGCGAAAGAGGAACGAAAAAGACAAAAATTTGTGAAGCAATAACTTGAGCATATCTTATTTGTGACCCGCTGCTTAAAATTCCAAACAGAAAATAAATGACCGTTTTTTTTAATTAAAATATATGGAAAAGTTTTACTAAAATAAAAAGCAAGCTAATCGAACTTTCACGAAATTGTGTCATAATTTACATGTCAATAATTTATACTTAGGTCAAAGTCTGTTGAAATAAATTAAAATATGTTACATATAATATATGTATGATATTGTTG